>Ga0247713_1000122_pt1 | contig 54219 bp, 55 predicted proteins | sample 21E_NmetaG_FD_189936 | JGI IMG/M metagenome (GOLD analysis project Ga0247713, IMG submission 189936) | Soil microbial communities from hillslope of Landscape Evolution Observatory, University of Arizona, Oracle, AZ, United States - 2-1-E_N | ecosystem: Engineered > Artificial ecosystem >...
CACTGAAAGTGCCTCCTGCGTTGGTGGCTACGACGACGTCAGACATCGTCATCGTCCCAGCTCAGGAGGCCTTTCACGTGGATACGCGGCCTCGCCGCGATCAGTTCATCGGTGGATCAAGGCTTAGAAGAAGCGGCGGCGGCGGGGAAGGGGCCGGTCGTCGACGATGACGCGGTCGTCGTACCCACTGTCGTACACGGGCTGGCGCCGGTAGCCGTAGGACCGGCCCCGCCCGGCCAGCACCCACACGAGGCCCGCGGCCACCAGCACCGACAGCACGAAGGACCAGAGGCTGGTCAGGTTCGGCCCGAACAGCAACCGGCCGACGAAACCTCCGATGAACGCGCCGGCGATGCCGGCCCCGATCGTCGCCCCGATCCCGATGGGTGCGTTGGGGACGATGACACGGGCGACGGCGCCGACGATCAGGCCGATGAAGGCGAGGACGAGGACGAACACGAGAAGGGATTCGATTGTCATATGTTGCTGATCCCCGGCCAGCCGGCTCACGAAACGTGACTGGGCGCCCGCTCAACGTGTGACTCGCTCAGAGGCCGGTCACCGCTTCGGATGCCAGGTCGACGACCACTTCGCGCCGGCCGCCGCCGGCCACCGCCACCTCTGCGGAGCCGTCGACCGTCCCGATCACCGCGGCGTGGATGCCCCGCTCGAGGAAAGGGCGGGCGCAGTCGTCCTCGCCGCCCGCCGGCACGCACAGGAGGAAGGCGAAGCACGGGAAGGCCGTCAGCCACTGGGACAGCTCCACGCCGGCGGGCACGGGCACCGCGTCGAGGTCGACGGTGACCCCCAGCCGGTTGCACTCCAGGAGCATGGCCAGTGAGCCGACGATGCCGGCCATGCTGACGTCCTTGGCGGCCACACAGGAGCCGGCGCCGGCCACGGTCGCCAAGGTTCGGACGTCGCCGGCCAGGCGCTCGCCCCGCTCGTCGAAGGAGGCGAAGAACGGGAAGTCCTGCCGCATGGCGCCCTCCGTGACGCACGCCAGCATCAGGCTCTGACCGGCTGCGGCATTGCGGACCGACAGGACCTGCTGTGCCCTGCCGAGCCCGAAGGCCGACAGCGCCGGCGGGCCGTCGTGACGGGTCAGGTGGCCGCCGACGATGGGCACGTCGTAGAGGCCGGACGCGTAGCGCATGCCCTCCAGCGCCAGCCGGGCCACGTCGTCGGCGGCCACCACGGTGTCGACGATGGCCAGGGGCACGGCGCCCATCGCCGCCAGGTCGTTCACGTTGGCCAGCACCGCAGCCACGCCGGCGCCGAAGGGGTCGGCGGCCACGAAGGCAGGGAGGATGGCCTCGCCTCCCACCACCAGGGAGCCGTCGATCACCGCGCCGTCGTCGCCCGGGCCGGCCAGCCAGTCGCCGGCGCCGAGCACCTCTCGGACCAGGGCGATCGGCGCCTTGTTGCGCAGGCCCGGGTTGGCCCGCAGCGCGTGCACCAGGTGTCCGATGTCCATCGGCCTCCGTTCCGACTGTTTGCACTAAAGTAGACAGCTCTCTACCATAGGACTTGTGGGTACGCCCTTCCCGCTCGACCTTCCCGAGCGCCCGCCGAAGCCCCGGCAGGTGGGAATCACCCACGTGCTCGACAAGGGACTACCCGCCCACGAGCTCACGGGCGTGCTGGAGACCTGCGGCGCCTACATCGACATCTGGAAGTTCGGTTGGGGCACCGCCTACCTCGATCCGGGCGTGGAGTCCAAGCTCGACATCCTGGCCGCCAACGGGATCCTGGGGTGCGTCGGAGGCACGCTCCTCGAGGTGGCGTGGGTGCAGCGACGGGTGGAGGAGTTCCTCGACTGGGCGGCCGGCGTCGGCTTCCCGTGCATCGAGGTGTCGCGTGGCGCGGCGCCGATGCGGCCCGACGAGAAGTACGAGCTGATCCGCATGGCCACCAGCCGGTTCACCGTGCTGTCCGAGGTGGGGGCCAAGAAGGCCTCCGACCAGCTCTCGTCAGCGCAGTGGGCCGAGGAGGTGGCCTCCGACCTGGCCGCCGGCGCCCGCTGGGTGCTGACCGAGGGCCGGGAGAGCGGGACGGTGGGGATCTACGACGCCGCCGGCACCGTTCGCGAGGATCTGATCGCCGCGGTTCTCAACGCCGGGGGCGTGGATCGGGTGGTGTTCGAGACGCCCAGGAAGGACCAGGCGGTGTGGTTCATGCGCCACTGCGGGCCCAACGTGAACCTGGCCAACATCCCCGTCGCCGAGGTGCTCGGCGTGGAGACGCTCCGCCTCGGCTTGCGGGCCGACACGATGCAGCTGACCCCCAAGGCGGCCCTGCGCCTGTGAGCAACATCGTCCCCGGCCAGTACCGGCGAGTGTCGGTGGCGACGGTCGACGGGCCCCTCACGGCCGAGGCGCTCACCGACCTGTTTCTCGGTCGCGAGGCGTACCGCCACACCCGCTTCATCGTGGCCCGGGCCGGCCGGGACACGGCGCTGGTCCGGGTCACCAAGGCCGACGACACCTCGCTGTTCTCGCCGATCACCTCCGTCGAGGTGCTGGCCCTGCCCGATGAGTGCGTGTACGTCGTCGCCCCCGACACCGACACCGGCGTCCCGAGCGCCCTGGGCCGGGTAGCCGGCGACAGAGCGGCTCGCTGCGTGGTCGTCGAGGGCCGTTACCACCACGTGAGCTTCATCCTCGACCCCGCGCCCATCCGCATCCGGGTCGGCGACGTCGTCCCGCCCCGGCCGGCCAAGCTGTTCGACCAGGCCCGCCGGGTCATGGAACTGGCCGAGGACCTGCCTCCCATCGAGCTCGTCGCCGATGTCGTCGACCTCGTCGACCTGGCCGTGGCCCACCCGGCGGAGCGGTACCTGGTCCCGTGCCGGGGCTCGGGCTTCTGCGTCGAGGGCCCGGGCACGGTCGCCTTCCTCGACGAGCGGCCGGCGCAGGCCGACTGGACGTTGCTCGGTTGTGAGCGGTCGCGTGGCATCCACGAGTGGTTCTACGGCGAGCGCCCGAAGGACGCGGTGGAGCTGTGCCCGCGCCAGCTGTTCCCGGCCGACGGCCGGCCGCTGCTGACCAAGTGCTGCCTGCTCGAGGACACCATCGCCGACCAGGGCGTCACGGTGGCGGTGCCGTGGGGTGCGTCGCTCGCGCAGGTGAAGCAGGCCCTCGGCGCCATTGCCAAAGCTGCGGAGCCGGCGTGGGCGCCCGCATAACCGAATCCGACCTCTACGCCCACCTCTGGTGCACCGACGAGCTGCGGGCGGTCTTCGACGAGCGGGCCCGCCTCCAGTCCTGGCTCGACATCCTCGCCGCCCTGGCCCGGGCCCAGGCGTCGGTGGGCATCATCCCCCCGGAGTCGGCGAAGGAGATCACCGCCGCAGCCGACGTCGACGAGCTGGACCTGGCCTTCGTGGCCGAGGAGACCCGCCGCACGTCGCACTCCACCCTGGGGCTGATCCACGGCCTGCAGCGGGTGCTGCCGGCGCCGGCCTCCGAGCATGTCTACCTCGGCGCCACCGTCCAGGACGTCACCGACACGTGGACCGCCGTCGCCATGCGCGAGGCCGGCCAGGTGATGTGGCGGGACCTGCGGGCCGTCGAGGCGCTGCTCGTCGACCTTGCCGACCGCCACCGCGACACGCTGATGGTGGGGCGGACCCACGGCCAGCCCGGCGCACCGATCACCTTCGGGTTCAAGGCCGCGTCGTGGGCCGACGAGGTGCGCCGCCACCTCGACCGCCTGCAGGAAGGCCGGCCCCGCTGGCTGGTGGGCCAGCTGGGCGGCGCCGTCGGGGTGCTCGGCTTCTTCGGCGACGACGGGCCGGCGGTGCGCGCCGCCTTCTGCGCCGAGGTGGGCCTCTCCGACCCGGGCATCTCGTGGCTCACCGCCCGGGACCGGCTGGCCGAGTTCGCCCACGTGCTGGCCATGGTCTGCGCCACGGTGGCCCGGATCGGCAACGAGGTGCTGGAGCTCCAGCGGCCGGAGATCGGTGAGCTGCGGGAGCCCACGACCACCGACTCCGTCGGCAGCATCACCATGCCCCACAAGCGCAACCCCGAGCGCAGCGAGCACCTGGACACCCTCGCCCGCCTGGTCCGGGCCGGCGCCGGCGTGCTCCTCGAAGGCATGACCCAGATCCACGAGCGCGACGGCCGGGGATGGAAGGCGGAGTGGGTCGCCTTTCCCGAGGTGTGCCTGCTGGCCGGCGTGTCCCTGCAGACGGCCATCGGGCTCCTGGCCGGCCTGGAGGTCGAGGTCGAGGCCATGGCCGCCAACGTGCCCGCCGGCGCCGGCTCCGAGCGGGTCCTGGCCGCCCTCACCGCCCGCCTGGGCAAGCACGAGGCCCAGGCCCGCATGCACGCCGCCATCCACCCCGGCGCCGGCCAACCTGCGGCCCTGGAGGACACCGGCCTGCTCGACGCCGAGGAGCTCCGGGCCCTACTGGCCACGCCGGCCATCGCCGGCGCCCGGATCATGGTCGATGGAGTCGTGGCCCGTTCCCGGGCCGCCCGCCTGGCGGAGACCGACGCATGGGCGTGACGCTCGACCGCTTCCCGCTGGCCACCCTGCCGACGCCGCTGGTGCGCGCCCGCCGCCTGGAGGCCCGCCTCGGTTCGCCGCCGATCTACGTCAAGCGCGACGACCTGAGCGGCTTCGCCGCCGCCGGCCACAAGGCCCGGCCCCTGGAGTTCATCGTCGGCGCCGCCCTGGCCGGCGGCTGCGACGTGCTCGTGACCGGCGGCGGGCCGGGGTCGAACTTCTGCTCCGCGGCGGCCGCCGCCGCCAGCGTGGCCGGCATCGACTGCGAGCTGGTCCTCTACGGCGACGAGCCCGCCCGCCGGCACCCGAGCCTGGCCCTCGCCCTCGCCTGTGGAGCCAAGGTCCGCTACACCGGGGACCCCGACCGCAGCCGGGTCGACACCGCCGTCGCCGAGGTGGCAGCCGAGCTCGAAGCCGGCGGGCGCCGGCCCTACCCCGTGGCACGGGGCGGCGCAGTGGCCGCGGGCACGGTCGGGATGGTCGTCGCCGCCGAGGAGCTGGCCGGCCAGCTCGACAGGGCGGCGGTCGTCCCCGAGGCGGTGGTGATCGCCAGCGGCTCGGGTACCACCTGCGCCGGCCTGGCCGTCGGCACCGGCGTGGCCCGTGCGACCTGGAGGGTCGTCGGCGCCTCGGTGAGCCGTCCGGTCGACCGGGCGCGCCGGGAGATCACCTCCCTGGCCGCAACGTGCGCATCGCTGCTGGGCATCGCCACCGGTGAGTTCGAACTGGTCGACGCCCGGGGCCCCGGTTTCGGGACGGCGTCGGAGGCGGGGGAGCGCGCCGCGGCCATCGTCTTGACCACCGAGGGACTCCTGCTCGACCCCGTCTACACCGCCAAGGCCTTCGCCGTGGTCCTCGACCTCGTCGAGGCCGGCGCCGGCCCGATCGTGTTCTGGCACACCGGCGGGGTCCTGGCCGCCGCCCACCACCTGGAGAGAGAGCGATGAGCGACGTCACCGGCGCCGAGGCGGTCACCGGAGCGCCGGCGCCCGAGCTGATCGACTCGGGCTTCACCCTGGAGAACGCCGACGCCCCCCTGCTCCACCACGGCCTGAACCTGGCCGACATCGCCCACGTCCTGGACCTCCGGGGCCGGCGGGTGGTGCCCGAGAGCGCAGCCCGCCAGCTGCTGAGCCTGCTCCTGGAGGTCTACGCCACACCGCCCGAGGACTTCCCCTACGACCCCTCCCACGGCGAGGCCTACAACTCCCGCGAGCACTACTTCGCCTCCCGGCTGGGCGACGTCGCCGGCTGGCTGCACGCCGGCCGGCCGCGACGGGAGGCGACCCGGCTGTCGCTGCGCCTCCTCCTGCGCCGCCAGCTCGTCGAGCTCGTGGACGACGCCGCCGGCTTCGTCGACAGCGTGGTCGCCCAGGCCGCCCGCCACGCCGGGACCCTCATGCCCGACCAGACGTACCTGCAGCAGGCCCAGCCGTCGACCTTCGGCCACTACGTGCTCTCCTTCGCCTACCCGACGCTGCGCGACGCCCGGCGCCTGCTCGACGGGCTGGCGTGGGTCGACACCAGCCCGGGGGGCGCGGGCTGCGTCAACGGCAGCCGCCTGCTCGAGGACCGCTCGGTGATCGCCGGCCTGCTGGGATTCGACGGCGTGATCGAGCACACCCGGGACGCCATGTGGCAGGTCGACGGGCTCATCAACATCCTGGCCACGACGGCCAGCATGCTGTCGAACCAGAGCAAGCTGGCCGAGGACCTCGAGATCTGGTCCAGTGGCGAGTTCGACTACGTCGACCTGGACAGCGGCTACACCCGCTCCAGCGTGCTCATGCCGCAGAAGCGCAACCCGTACTCGCTCTCGATCGTCAGGGGCGCCTCCGGCATCCTGATCGGGCGCCTGGGCGGGTTCCTGGCCGTGGTCAAGAGCCCCTCGGCGCGCAGCGACAACCTGATCTTCGCCTACGGCGAGGTGCCCCGGGCCCTGGAGCTGGCCGGCCGGGTCACCCGCCTGATGAGCGGCGTGGTCCGCACCCTGACCGTCAACGCCGGCCGCATGGCCGACGCCCTCACCTCAGGGTTCACCCAGGCCACCGACCTGGCCGAGTACATCGTCACCGTGTGCCGCATCGACTACCGCACCGCCTACGTCATCGTGGGCCGGACGGTCCGGGAGGCGGCGGGCAAAGGGCTGCGGGGCGTGGACATCACCGGCGAGATGCTCGACAACGCGTCGGTCGAGCTGGAAGGGCGCCCGCTCGGCCTGGCCGGCCACGACCTGGCGCCCGTCCTCGACCCCCGCCGGATCGTGATGACCCGCTCGGCCCAGGGCGGCGCGGCGCCGGAAGCGGTTCGGGCCATGGTGCGGACGTGCGAGGCCGAGGCCGGCGCCCTCCACGCCGAGGCCGCCAAGTGGAAGTCCACGTTCGACGACGCCGAGGCGGCGCTGCTGGACGCGGCCCGCAAGGTCACCGAGAGCAAGGAGGTCGCGTCATGACGGTGGTCGAGCTGCCCGGCGAGGTGGAGGTGGTGAACCTCGGCCTGCCGCTGTTCGCCGACGCCGTCCGCGAGCAAGGCCGGCCGGTGGTCCACGTCGACTGGCGACCGCCGGCCGACGGGGAGCCCGAGCTGGTCGCCGCCCTCAGCCGCCTGTACGGGAAGCGGGCGGCGGCCATCGAGGAGGCCAACGCCGAGGTGACCCGCCGGCTGGACGAGGGCACCCCCATGCTGGTGGCCATCGAGACCGCCGGCGAGGTGGTGCCCGGGATGGGGGATCGGACCATCATCCACTGCGGCCCCCGCATCGACTGGGACCGGGTGTGCGACCCGCTGCGGCGCTCGGTGCGGGCCGCGGTCATGGCCGAGGGCTGGGCAGACTCACCCGACGGGGCCGAAGCCCTTCTGGCCGCCGGCGAGGTCCGGCTGGAGCCGGCCAACCTCCACCAGGCCGTCGTCCCCATGGCCAGCGCCGTCGGCCCCTCGATGCCGGTGTTCGTGGTCGACAACCCCCAGGGCGGCACCCGGGCGTACTCGGCGATCAACCAGGGCCCCGGCGAGGTCCCGTGGTTCGGCCGGGAGACGCCGGCGGCGGTGGAGCGGCTGGTCTTCCTGCGGGAGGTGGCCGGCCCGCTCCTGGCGGACTGCCTGGCCCAGGTGGGCCAGCTCGACGTCTTCGGGCTGGCGGCCCAGGGCCTGCAGATGGGCGACGACCTCCACATGCGCACCCAGGCCACGACCAATCTCTTCGTGCGGGCCCTGCTGCCCCAGCTCATCGGCCTGGACGCCCCCCGGCGGGCCGAGCTGGGCAAGTTCCTCGCCGGCAACCACCTGTTCTTCCTCAACCTGGCCATGGCCGCGGCCAAGTCGCTCACGCTCTGGGCCGAGCAGGTGGAGGGCTCGAGCCTGGTGACGACCATGTCCCGCAACGGGACGGACTACGGGATCAGGCTGTCGGGCTCCGACGAGTGGTTCGTCACCGCGTCGCCGCCGGTGGGCAACGCCATGTACTACTCGGGCTACGGGCCCGAGCAGGCGGCGCCCGACATCGGCGACAGCGCGGTGCTCGAGCTCATCGGCCTGGGGGGCTCGGCGGCGGCGGCGTCGCCGGCGGTGGCCGCCTTCGTCGGCGGCAGGATGGCCGACGCCATCGCCACCACCGAGGAGGTCGACCGCATCGCCGTCGCCCGCAGCACCCGGCTCAAGCTGCCGACGCTCGACTACCGGGGGACCCCCATGGGCATCGACGTCCGCAAGGTGGTCGAGCTGGGGATCACCCCCAAGGTCAACACCGGCATCCTCCACGCCAGCGAGGGCACGGGCCAGGTCGGCGCCGGCGTGGCCGAGGCGCCCATCGCCTGCTTCCGGGACGCCCTGCTGGCCCTCGACCGCCGGCTCGCATGATCGAGGTGGGCCTCGGGGCCCAGGAGGTGCTGGAGGCCGGCGGCCGGGGCACGGTGGCGGCCGTGTTCTCCAAGGCGGCCTACCTGCGCCTGCCCGCCGGACTGGTCGCCCTTTGCACCGCCGAGGTGCCGTCGGGGCCGATCCACGCCCGGGGGCCGTTCCCGATCCTCCGGCTGGCCGCCGGCGAGGCGGTGACCGTCGACGGGTCGGTGGCGGGGGTGGACCTGGCCGGTGCCCGGGTGTGGCGCGGCGAGCTTCCGGACATGGCCACCGTCGACCCGAGCATCTTCGCCCGAGCCCCGGCGTCCGCCCTCGCCGCCTACCCGGAGCGAGCGGCCCGGGCCGCCGAACACCTCGCCGGCGGTGACCTGGCCGGCGTGGTCGGCGCGCTCTCGGGCCTCGGCCCGGGGCTCACCCCGGCGGGCGACGACGCCCTGGCCGGCATCCTGCTCGTCGCCGGGTCACACGACCGGGCGGCGGCGATCGACGCGGCGGCGCGGGCGAGAACCAACGACATCGCCCGGGCGTTCCTGGCCTGGGCCGCCCGGGGCCAGAGCATCGAGCCCGTCCACCGGCTGCTGGTGGCCGCCGACCGCCAGCAGGCGGAGAGCGCCGTGGCCGACCTGCTGCGGTTCGGCCACAGCTCCGGCGCCGACCTCCTCTTCGGCCTGCGGCTCGCCCTGGGTGTCCGGATTGCAACGCCGGCGTGAACGGGATGTGGCATTGCACGGCCCTGCAATCTCTGTGCAACGTCGATGCGCCATGCTGGCTTCTTCCACCGACGAGACCAGTGGAGGCGTCCATTGCCCAAGTCATCGTGCGCTCGCCGACCTGCCGCCACCTGTGCCTGCCGCTTTGCCGGCATCGCCCCCCGCCACCATGACCTGCTGCTGAACGTCGAGGTCGATGTGGCCACGACGGTCGAGCTGATGGAGCTGGCGACGACCTGGGAGGAGCTCGACTACAGCGACCAGGCCGTGATACCCCCGTGTGACTGGATGGACTTCGCCGCCGCCCACAACTGGCGCGACCCCGAGCTGGCCTTCCGCCTGTTCAGCCTGGCCATCGACGTCGCCGCCCGGCGGGGCGAGCCGGCGCTGGCGGGGAGGGTCTGGCGGTGAAGAAGCCGGGTTTCAGGCTCGGCATCTACGTGTTCAAGGACGCCGAGATCGTCGACTTCGCCGCTCCCCACGGCGTGTTCTCCGTCGCCCGCCGCTACGACCCCGAGCTCGACGCCTTCTTGATCGCCGATGCGAACCGCCCGGTGCAGGCCCAGGCCGGGTTCACCGTCCTGCCCAACTACAGCTTCGGCGACCAGCCCTCCATGGACGCCTTCCTCATCCCCGGCGGCTTCGGGACCCGGACCGAGGTCTACAACGGCCGCCTGCACGATTTCATCCGGGCCCTGCCGGAGACCACCCTGCTGACCAGCGTCTGCACCGGGTCGTGGGTGTACGGCCGCATGGGCCTGCTCGACGGTCTGCCGGCGACGAATCGCAAGGAGCCCGACCGGGTGGAGTCGGGCCCCAACGGCAAGGTCCCAATCGACCGGCTTGCCGACATCGCCCCGGCGGCCAAGATCAGCCGGGCTCGGGTGGTCGACGCCGGCCGCATCATCACCGCCGGCGGCATCACGTCGGGGATGGAGATGGGTTTCCACCTCCTCCGCCGAGCGGGGTGGGAGGAGCCGGTGATCGCCGAGGTGGCCCGGGTCATGGAGTACACCGCGGCTTACGAGGTCTACCGCGACGACCGGGAGGGAGCGTCGTAGTACCCCCGGCGTCGTAGAGGCGGAGCCGCCCGGCGGAGGACGACGCCGGCGACCCGCTCCTTCAGGCTCGAGGGATGAGCCTTGCGACCGACCGAGTGCTGGGGCGCCGTGCCCGACGGGGGGTGCTCACCGTGCACATCCTCGGCGCCGGCGCCTGGATAGGGATCGACGTCGTCCTGGGCGTGCTGGTCCTCACCGCCGTGCTGACCGAGAGCACGGCCACAGAGGCGCTGTGCTACCGGGTGCTCGAGCTGTTCGCGGTGTGGCCGCTCCTGACCGCCGGCCTGGCGACGCTGGCCAGCGGCGTCGTGTTGGGGCTGGGGACGAACTACGGGCTCATCCGGTACTGGTGGGTGGCGGTGAAGCTGATCCTCAACGTCATCCTCGTCGCCCTGGTCGCCTTCGCCCTGCGCCCCGGACTGGCCGAGGCCGCCGCCTACGGGGAGCTGCTCGCCGCCGGGGGGTCGGGTGGGACAGACGCGGGGAACCTCGTCTTCCCGCCGGTGGTGTCCGGGATGGCGCTGGTGACGGCTACGTCCCTGTCGGTGTTCAAGCCGTGGGGCCGGCTCCGCCGGGCGCGATGACCCCCCCACTCGCCTATCCTTGGCCTCTCCGCTTCGGGAGGTGGTCTGTGCCCAATCCCAGCCTGCGACCCATCGAGCGCCGGGTGCTCCGGCTCGCGGCCGATGGCGTCGACGACGAAGAGATCGGCCGGCGCTTCCGGCGCAGCCCCGAATGGGCGGGCCGGGTCCGTTCGCTGGCCGAGATGCCCCGTGGCAGCCGCCAGTTGCAGGGCGACGTGCTCCGCCCGCTGGAGCGCCGGGTGCTGCGCTGGCGGGCCTCCGGCGTCGACCTCGACGCGCTGTCGCCGAGGTTCCGCCGCACGCCTGAGTTCCTGGGCCAGGTCGAGTCGCTGGCCCACTACAAGCTCCGGGGGCCGTCCTAGGGCCCGCCCGGCTCTACCATCCTGTGGTGGACACGCAGGGGCCGGGATGACGCCGGCGGAGGCCTTTTCCGATCTGGTCGGCGAGCTCGACTACCCGATGATGATCGTGACCGCCGGCGCCGGCGGCGAACTGGCAGGGTGCCTGGTCGGCTTCGCCACGCAGTGCAGCATCGACCCGCCCCGGTTCGCGGTCTGGCTCTCCCGGAAGAACCACACCTTCCGAGTCGCCGGCGTTGCCGGAATCCTCGCCGTGCACTTCCTGGCTGCCGGCGACCGTGCCTTGGCCGAGCTGTTCGGCGGATCGACCGGCGACGACATCGACAAGTTCTCACGGTGCCGCTGGCGGGAGGGGCCGGGCGGCGCGCCGGTGCTCGAGGACTGCGCTCGGTGGTTCGCCGGCGAGGTGATCGAGCGGTTTCCCACCGAGGACCACGTCGGCTTCCTGCTGGCACCGGTGTCGGTGGAGAAGGGGCCGTGGGACGGGCAGCTCGGCTTCCGGACGGCGCGCACGATCTCTCCCGGCCACGACGCCTAGGGGTCGTCAGCCGCCGCCCTCCACGAGCACGACGTCGATGTCGTCCACCGCTCGCATGGTGTTGGACACATAGCAGACCGCCGACGCCCGCTCGAGAAGGGGTTCCATCTCGGCCCGGGAAAAGCTGGAGCTGACCTCTACCCGCACCTTCACGAAGCTGGGGCCTTCGTACTGACCGACGGCGCGGACGCGCAGGTCGGGGAGCTCGATGCCGCGTTTGCGGGCCACGTGGTAGACGGCCAGGGTGAAGCAGGACGCCACCGAGGCGAGGTACACCTCGGTGGGCTGCGGGCCGGCGTCGCCGCCGCCGGCGTGAGTGGGCTCGTCGACGACGATCACGTGGTCGCGGGCCTTGACCGTGCACCGGTAGCCGCCCTCCCAGGTGGCGTCGACCGAAAGCGTCTTGGGCCCGTCAGTGGTGGTGATCGTGGCCCTCGTCGCCGCGGCCGTGGCCGTGGCTGTGGTCGTGGCCCGCCGGCCGGGCGTCGAGCTCCTCGGCCCGGGCCCGGAGCTGCTCGGTGCTGACCACGCCGCCGGCGTCGAGCACCCGCTCCAGCGCCTGCAGCCAGCACCGGTAGTAGCTGAAGGGCTCGTCGTCGGTGGCCTCGCGTTCGGCCTCGGCCACCGCGGCGATCAGCTGCCGGCGGAAGTCCTCCCAGTCGAAGACGCCGCTGGCGTTGAGGGACATGGCCAACCCGAAGGCCCGGCTCTCCCACGGCTCGGCGAACACGAGCTCGCCGTTGGACCGGGGCGGGGCGGCGGGGCCGTCGACGTCGAGGACGGCTGAGGGCTGGGGCGCGGGCACGGTCGTTATGCCGGCGCCGCGACCTTGGCGATGCCGACCATGGCGTCGCGGGTCACCAGCGCAGCCAGCTCCTCCTCGGAGAGGTTCTCCGTGCCCGCCGGCCGCTCGGGCAGCACGAAGTACCGGACCTCCGACGAGCTGTCCCAGATGCGGATCTCGACGTCGTCACCGAGCGACAGGCCCAGCTCGGCCAGCAGGGCCCGGGGCTCGCGCACCAGGCGGGAACGGTAAGCCGGGTCCTTGTACCACGTCGGCGGCAGGCCGAGCAGCGGCCACGGGTAGCACGAGCAGAGGGTGCAGACGACGGCGTTGTGCTCCGTCGGCGTGTTCTCCACCACCACGATGTGCTCACCCTGGGGCCCCTTGAACCCGAGCTCGGCCACCGCGCCGGTGCCGTCCTCGAGCAGGCGGGCCTTGAACTCCGGGTCGGTCCACGCCTTGGCCACCACCTTGGCTCCGTTGAGGGGCCCGATGTCGGACTCGTACATCCGGATGTAGGTGTCCATCACCTTGGGGTCGACCAGCTGGCGCTCCAGCAGGATGGACTCCAGCGCCTCGGTGCGCAGGGCGACGGGCAGCCGCTTGGACTCGGTTTCAAACGTCACTGGTTCACGCTCCCTCTGGGAGCAGGTCCCAGTGAGTGATTATGGGTCGGCCTCCCGGGCCGCTCATGCAGGCTCCATGTAGTCCTCGTAGAGGTCGAACCGCAGCTCGAAGGACTCCGCGTCCGGGCCCCACAGCTCGTGGGAGTCGAACGACACGTTGTAGACGTGCTGGGCGTTCTCGGCGACGAAGTGGGCGTTGGTGTCGGGGAGGACCTGCGCCGGCTGGATCATGGTGACCACGCCGGTGCGGCCCCGGACGTAGCGGGCCAGGCGGGTGTGGCGGGGCGGGTGCATCAGCTTGGCCCGGACCCTGTCGCCGACCGCGTACTTGGGCGGGGTGTCGATCTGGCGGATGGAGCCGGCGGCGGTGGGCTTGTAGTCCGGCTTCCGCGGCTCCGGGGCGGGCGGCTCCTCCACGCCCTCCTCGCCGGCCAGCTTGCGGGCCCGGGCCTCGACCGCGCCCGGGGCGATGATGGCGCTCTCCTCGAGCATGTTCTCGGCGCACTTCAGCCAGCGGCCGTAGTAGCCGTCGAGCAGGTAGTCCAGCGGGTGCTGGCACTCCAGGGCGTAGCGGAAGGTGTCCAGGTTGGTCCCCGCGGTGCGCATGGCCAGGAGCGCCATGGCGAACGCCCGGCGCTCCCACTCCTCGTGGAACGGAGGATCGTCGGGTGGGGTCAGCTCTACCTTCCCCATGCCCTGCATGCCGCCCATGTCGGCGATGGTGTCCACGGGATCACCTCCTGAGTGTGATGACGGAACTCCCCTCGGCCCATTGTGGCCGAGGGGAGCACGCGTCTTCGGACAGTGGGATCAGACGGTCCAGGTGTTGATCTGGAAGGCGCCGGCCCGCCATGCGGTGAGGGCGGAGTCCAGCACGTCGAGGGGGTGGAAGGGCTTGACGCCCTCGATCAGGTCGTCCTCGCGGAAGCCGTACAGGGCGCCCATGGCGAAGCGGCAGGCGTAGATCGTGGCCCCCTCCTTGATGAGGGTCTTGATCTGGTTGTTGATCGCCATGTGGCCCGGGAAGGCCTCCTGGCCCACGGCCGGGAACCCGCGGGTGCCCGAGGCGAGCAGCACGCCCGGTCCGTACAGGATGATGTTGACGTCGAAGCCCTTGCGCACCAGGCGGGTGGACGTCAGCAGGTTGACGAGGGCGACGGAGCCCTCGTAGGGGACGGTGTGGATGAAGACGAAGGCCTTCTCGCCGGGGTTGGCCTTGATGTCCTCGAAGATCTTCTCGTCGGTGTCATACATGACCTCGCCGTCGTCGGGACGGTCGACGTTCACAGTCTTGGGCATTTACTCTCCTCCGGTTTCGGGACCTGTCTTCGCTGTCACTGCTGGGCCCTCCGTCCCGCTCAGAGGGCCGCTCGGGCCCTCCGGCGTCCCGCTCGGAGGGCCGCTCGGGCCCTCCGGGCCGATGGCCGGAACCCCTCGCTCCGCCGGCCGGCTCCATTCCTGGCGGTGGCTGCCGGGCATCAGCTGCATGGTGGCGCTCCGCAGCTTCCAGGGCAGGAGCCGGTAGACGGGGGCGAACACGTCCAGCCAGAACCGCTCGGCCACGGTACGCGGCTTGGGCGGCCCGGGACGGCCGTACTTCTCGGCCATCCGGCGCTGGGCGTCGATCATCAGGTAGTGCTCGGAGTTCTGACGTAGCCAACGGGGGAACGAGAAAGCCACGTCAGGACTTCAAGGAGTTGAGGCCGTTCTGGGCGGCCACGGCGATGGGCTCGTTGAGGGCGCCGATCGGCGGGGAGTACACGTTCTCCATGTACGCCAGATCGGTGAGGGTGATGCCGGTCTTCACGCACATGGCCAGGAAGTCGGCCCGCTCCTTGATGCCCTCCTGGCCCACCATCTGGGCACCGATGAGCTTCAGCGTGCCCGGCTCGGCCAGCAGCTTGACCTTTACCTTCTTCACGCCGGGGTAGTAACGGGCCCGCGAGATGCCGGTGGCCTGCCCGAGCACGAACGGGACGCCGAGGGCCGTGGCCAGCGTCTCGCCGAAGGACACGCCGCCGATCATCCACTTGCCGGCCACCATGCCCCACGGCACGTACACCGGCTGGTAGGCCCGCGACCCGCCGGCGGCGTTCGTGCCGGCGACCTTCCCCTGGGCGTAGGCGTGGCTGCCGGAGAGGCCCTGGATGGGCACGTTGCTCACGCCGTGGGGGATCTCGATGCAGTCGCCGGCGGCGTAGATGCCGGGGACCGACGTCGCCATGCGCTGGTCGACGACGATGCCGCCGGTGGAGCCGACCTTGAGGCCGGCCGCCGCGCCGAGGCTGGTGTTGGGTCGCTTCTTGGTGCACACGACGACGAGGTCCGCCGGGAGCTCGCCCTGGTCGGTGCGCACCGCCCGCACCTTGCCGGAGCCGTCGCCGACGAAAGCCTCGAGCTTGGTGTTGAAGTGCATCTTCACGCCCATCTCGGCCCACGACTCCTCGACGGGGGCGGCGATGTCGGGGTCGGTGGCCTCGGCGAGGGCCCACGGGTGGTGGTCGACGAGGTGGGTCTCGATGCCCCGGTGGGCGAGGGCGGTCACCATCTCCAGCCCGAGGGGCGACGCCTCGATGACCACGGCCACCTTGGCGTTGTCGAGGACCTTGTCCCACTCGATGGCCTCGCGGATGTTCTTGACGTAGTAGAGGCCCTCGAGGTCGGTGCCGGGGACACCCGGGTCGGCGTAGTTGAAGCCGGTGCCGAGGATCAGGCGATCCCACGAGACGTCGCCCTCACCGGCCACGGTGACCGTCCGCTTGCCCACGTCGAGGCCGGTTACCGCGGTCTCGTAGCGGATGTCGATCCCCGCCTCCTTGTACGACTCCTTGCTGGCGAGGAACAGCGACTGGAAGTCGGAGATCTCCCTGCCGTGGACGTAGGGGATCCCGCAGGGGCTGTAGGCGGCGTCCTCGTACTCGGTGTAGACGACGACTTCGGCGTTCTTGTCGGTGCCCTTGGCTGCGCCCGCAGCACCGATGCCGGCGGCACCTCCACCGACGACGACGATCTTCACCGTGGCCACCTCCTCCTCACGGTCCCGGGGCATGGACGATAGATGTACGTCCGTTTACTATACTGAATATCCATTCCGTTCCTTGTCAAGGAGAGGCGAGACGAACATGACCGACCTGGTTGGGACCAGCGATAGTCCGGTCGATCGCATCGTCGGGTCGATCGGGCCACGGCTGCGTGAGCTGCGCCTGCAGCAGAGCCTGTCGCTGCAGCAGCTGGCCGAGCGGGCCGGCGTGTCGGCGGCGGCCATCCACAAGATCGAGCGCAACGGCATGGTGCCCACCATCACCACCCTGCTGAAGCTGGCCGACGCCTTCGACCGGCCGGTGGGGTACTTCGTCGACGAGGATGCCGAGGGCGCCGGCCCCGTGGCCTTCACGCCGGCGCCCGAGCGCGGCGCCGCCTATTCGCCCCATGCCGGCGTGAAGGCCCAGGCGATCTCCGGCTCCTACGCCCGCTTCTTCCTCGACGGGGCGGTCACCACGGTGGAGCCCGGCGCCGGCAGCGGGCCGGCGCCGGAGCAGCACCAGGGCGAGGAACTGTTGTTCATGCTCGACGGTGCCCTGGCGTTCCAGGTGGACGGCATCGATTACCAGCTGGGCCCGGGCGACGCGCTGCACTTCCGTACCGACCGCCCGCACCGCTGGGAGAACCGGGGGACGGCGGCGGCTCGGGCGCTGTGGATCCGCCTCCGGCCCTTGTAGCCGTGGCGGCCGATCGCACCGCCTTCAGCCGACGGTGTCCACCTTGGTGATGAGCATGGTGGCGGCTTGCACCAAGATGGTCTGCTGGAGATCACCGATCGCCCCTCGGCACATGAGGTCGACCGTCCCACCGGTGTGGGCGAACGCCGACGTCAGCTCCAGCTGCATGTTGGGTGTGTGCGCTCCGATGCTCACCAGGTTGAAGGCGCCCGGGACGCGGCACTCCACGGCAATGGAGGGTTCGGCGAAGTGATCGAGGACCGTGGCTCGCGCTTCCACCTTGTAGTTGCCAGCCGGGACGGCCTTGGAGATCACGCTCGTGAACTGCGCGCTGACGGTGAGGCTGAGGCCGATCGGCCCCGGCGGCATGCTGGCGAAGTAGACCTCCGCTGAGGCGCCGGCGCCGGCGCCGGCGCCGGCCGGTCCGGCCGGGCCCGCCGGCCCCGGCACGCCTTGGTGGTTCCAACTCAGGGGGATTTCCCGTGGCGTGCAGGATTCACCCGCCGCCGCGTTGATGACCCGGACGGTGCCACTGGCCTCGTTCCGGCAGGCATGGATGACGCCGCTGCTGTCGGGGATCTGGGCCACGGCGATGCCACCCGTGGCCACGATCAACGCCAGCCCCCCGAGCACCGTTCCGACCGAGGGTCGCCGAATCGTTCGCATGTGATCGCCCCTTTCCGGCTAGGCGGCTTCGACGGCCTGTGCGGTCGGGACGCGAGGCCGGGCCAGCAGCCCGACCCCGACGGCGACGGCCCAGACGGCGATGCCGGCCGCCGCCGGGAACAGGAAGTTCAGGGCGTCGGTGAAGATCGCCGTTCCGCCGGCCAGCCCGTACCCGACGCCGCCGACGACGGCGAAGGCCGCACTCACCCGGTTGCCCAACAGTCGCGACGAGGAACCGATCAGCGCCAGAGCGGCAATGCCGAAACCGAAGGCCGGCACGGTGAGGGTCTCCACCACGAGCTGGACGTCGGTGATCGGCGTGCTCTGGCCGGCGGCGATGCGATCTGCCTCGGACCCGGCGACGAGGTGCAGCACCATGGCCAGGGCGCCGGCAACGCCCGCCGCGGCGGCGATGGTCGCCGCCTTCTGTGCCTGTGGGACCGAAGCCAGCGTCCGTCCACGCGCCAGCGTCACCAGCCCCACCGCCATCAGCGACAGCCCGACGAGCAGGACGGCGTGCGACGGGAACCAGGCCGGGTCGGTGTAGAGGAGATGGAGGTGCTCCTCGAGCGTCAGCCCGGGCGGATCCTCCCCGGGATGCATCGATCCGCCGATGAAGAACGCCACCCCCCCGATCAGCATGGCCCAGGCGACCGTCGGGCCGGCGCGCCGGCTCGGGACGGTCGGACGGTCCGCTCTCCTCTGCTGGGTGGTCGACATGGCGTGTCCTTTCGATGTGTGGTGTCGGAGGGCGAAAGATCAGGCAGGGCGCGTGCTCGCAAGGGCAGCCGGAGCTTCCGTCGGGCCGTGCGAGGCACCGATCCATCGCGGTGCAGGCGGCCGGCCTGGGATCACCATACGCACGACGCAAGGCCCGCTCATCGGGGCCGGCCCTCGGATTTTTCAGGGCTAGCCCTCATGTCCGCGGCCGGGGGGCTGTGCGACCATGCACTGATGGCACGGACCGTCGTCATCGTCGACGACCACGCCGGCTTTCGCGCCGAGGCGGCACGGCTGCTCGAATCCGCCGGATACGAGGTGGTCGGTTCCTGTGCCGATGGCCACTCGGCGGTGGTGGCGATAGCGGAGCTGCGGCCCGATGTGGTCCTGCTCGACGTGCAGTTGCCCGACACCGACGGCTTCCGGCTGATGGCCCAGATCACCGTCGGCGCCGGCGGGCCGACCGTGGTGTTGACCTCCAGCCGGGAGGCGGCGGACTACGGCGCCCGGGTGGGCATGAGCGGAGCTGCCGGCTTCATCACCAAGGCCGAACTGTCGGCCCGGTCCCTGGCCCAGGTGGTGGCTCCGCGATGACCACCGGTGCCACGTTGGCCGGCGCCGGCGTGTCGCCGCCGGACGGGGCCCGCATCTCCGCCCCAGTGGGCAAGGGGACCGGTCCTGATTCGCGCCCCTCTCGTCTTCCGCTGCTGCTCTCGGTGGTCTGCGCCGCGCTCGTGGTCGGAGGGTTCGCCCTCGGCGCCTACCTGGCCAACCTCCACAACGGGCTCATCGCGGTGGCGTTCACGGCGGTCGGGGCGTTCGTGATCCGCCGCCGTCCGGGAAACCGAGTGGGCTGGTTGTTCATGGCCACGGGCATCGCCCACGCGGTGATGTTCTTCGGCCGCCAGTACGGCCTCTATTCCGGCGCCCACGAAGCCTCGACCCTTCCCGCCGTGTCGTGGGTGACATGGATGGGGGTGTGGCCGCTCCCGGTGGTGCTCGTCCTGACCGGGGTCACCCTGATGTGCTTCCCCGACGGCGCCTTGCCGTCGCCGCGCTGGCGCCTGGTGGTTGCGGTGATGGCGGCGGCCGGCGCACTGCTGACCGCTGTCTCCGCGCTGTGGCCGGTCGAGTACGCCGACAATTCGATCTCGGTTCCCCACCCCTTCGATCTGGGCGGGTACGACGCCGTCCAGACGGTATGGGAGGTCGCCGGCCGGACGGCCTACTTCCTGTTCCAGGTGGCGTGGGTGACGTGCGTCGTCGTCCGCCTCCGGCGGGCGAGCGGCGATGAGGCCCGGCAGCTCAAGTGGTTCGTGTACGCCGTCGCCATGGGGGTGGTGGCCATGGTGGTGAGCGTCATCGCCTTCCGTTCGCCCGTACTCGGTGTCCTGGCCGTGCCCGTCATCCCTGTCGTCGCCGGTGCCGCCATCCTGAAGTACCGCCTCTACGACATCGACGTGGTGATCAACAAGACCCTCGTCGTGGGGGCCATGGCCGGGATCGTCACGGCCGCGTACGTGGCCGTGGTCGCCGGCGCAGGCGCGGTCATCGGCGTCTCGGCCAGTCCCAATCTGGCCTTGTCGCTGCTGGCGACCGCCATCGTCGCCGTGGTCTTCGAGCCTGCTCGCCGGCGGGTGCAGGCTTGGATCGACAGGCTGGTCTACGGGAACCGGCCGACGCCGTACGAGGCCTTGGCCCGGCTGTCGACCCAGCTCCTCGACGGGAGCCAGCGTGGTGAGCTGCTGGCCGGCCTGGCGTCGACCGTCGCCGACGGGGTGGGCGCATCGGAGGTGACCCTGTGGGTCGGATCGAGCGACGACCTGGTGACGGTGGCCTCCTGGCCTCCGCCAGCGGGCGAAGAGAAGCGGCTTCCGGCCACACCGACCGATGTCGAATCCCTCGGAGACGGCGGCCGCACCCACGTCCGGCCCATCCTGCTGCACGGGAAGCTGCGGGGAGCCATCACGCTGACCAAGGCACCCGGCGAGGTCCTCACCGCGGACGAGGACCGCCTGCTCGGTGATCTGGTGGCCCAGGCCGGGCTGGTGATCGACAACGTCGGCCTCGGGGCCGAGCTACAGGAGCGCCTTCACCAGATCTCGGTGCAGGCCGCCGAGCTGCGGGCGGCCGCCAAGCGCATCGTGGCCGCCCAGGACGAGACCCGCCGGCGCATCGAGCGCGACCTTCACGACGGCGCCCAGCAGCGGTTGGTCACCCTCGCCCTGCACCTGCAGGCCGGCGCCGACCGGGCAGCCTCGAGTGGAGACCGGGAGCTGGCCCGGAGCCTGGAGGAGGCCCGCCTCCAGCTCACCGAGGCCCTGGCCGAGCTCCGGGAGATGGCTCGCGGGATCCATCCGGCGATCCTCACCCAGGAGGGGCTCGACGCCGCGCTCCATTTCCTCGCCGAGCGCTCCCAGCTTCCCGTCCACGTCGCAGTGACCCTCGACCGGCGTCTCCCGCAGGATGTGGAGGCGACCGCCTACTTCGTGGTGAGCGAGGCGTTGACCAACGCGGCCAAGCACTCCGGGGCCTCGAGCGTCGCCGTGGAGGGTCGGCTCACCGACGGCCGGCTGCTCATCCAGGTGTCCGACAACGGGGTCGGTGGAGCCGAAGGTCGTCGGGGCAGTGGCCTGCAAGGCCTGGCCGACCGCCTGGCCACCCTCGACGGACGGCTCACGGTGGACAGCGCCGAAGGGGGCGGCACCCGGCTGCGGGTGGAGATCCCATGCGGGTGATCCTGGCCGATGATGCGGTGCTGTTCCGGGAGGGGACAGCCCGCATCCTCACCGAGGCCGGGTTCGAGGTCACCGGCCAGGTCGGCTCCGCCGGCGACCTGATCGACATGGTCCGGCGGGCTCCCCCCGACGTGGCTGTCATCGACATCCGCATGCCTCCGGGCCGCTCCTCGGAGGGGGTCGAGGCGGCGGTCGAGATCCGGCGCACCTCGCCGGCCGTCGGTCTGCTGCTTCTCTCCCAGCACGTCGAGACCCACTACGCCCTGCGGCTGATGACCGAGTTCGACGGCGGCGTCGGGTACCTCCTCAAGGACCGGGTGTCCGATCTGGCCGCCTTCGCCGCCGACCTGCGGCGGGTCGCCAACGGCGATCGCGTCATCGATGCCGAACTGGTGGCCCGACTGGTGGCCAAGAAGCGCCAGGGCGACCCCCTCGCCGCCCTGACCGAGCGCGAGCGACGCGTGCTCGAGCTCATGGCCCAGGGCCGCTCCAACAGCGCCCTGTCGGCGGAGCTGTGCCTCAGCGCCAAGACGGTCGAGGCCCATGTCAGGAGCATCTTCACCAAGTTGAACCTCGCTCCGGACGCCAGCGATCACCGGCGGGTCCTGGCCGTGCTGACGTTCCTGCGTTCCTGACGGCCGGCGCCTGCGCCCCTCTCTAACCTTGGGCCCGTGAGCGACAGAGGGTTCGAGGGCACCGTCTATGAGCCCGTCGGAGGCCGGGACTTCTTCGTGGACCTGGTCGACGGCTTCTACGAGGGGGTGAGCACCGACCCCGTGCTGCGGCCCATGTACCCCGAGGACCTTGCCGACTCGCGGCGCCACCTGGCCGGGTTCCTCGTCCAGTACTGGGGCGGGCCCTCGACCTACAGCGAGGAGCGCGGTCACCCGCGGCTGCGCATGCGGCATGCGCCCTTTCGGATCGGAGACGCGGCGCGGGACGCCTGGCTGCGCCACATGCTCCGGTCCCTGGACGAGGTCACCGCCGTCCATGGCACGCCGGCCGAGGTCGTGGAACGCGTCCGGGCGTACCTCTCGGACACGGCCGACTTCCTCGTCAACACGCGCTGACGCCCCTTCTGGGCCACGGCACGCGTCCATCCATCGGAGTGACTCGGGCGCCGGCGCTAGTTGCGCATCGGTGCCGTGAGCCGCCCCTGCATGACGAAGCGCGACCGCATGTCACGGGGGAGCGTCGCCGCCATCTGCTGGAGGGCGGCACGGGCCTGCGCCGCCGGCGCCACCTCGGCCACGAGGAGGGCCGAGCGTGTGCGCTCGGCGACCGCCGCCGCCTCCGCCGAGCGGCCCAGCAGGCCCAGGGCGAGCGCTTCGTACTTGAGCGAGCCCCGCTGGCGGGCCAGGTCGAGGAGCCGTTCCGCTCGCTCCGGCTGGAGCCGGCTGGCCACGTCCTCCAGGCGGAGCTCCGCCCGCCACCGGAACGGCATCCATGTGCGCAGGAGCTGCTCGGCCTCGGCCACGTGGGGAGCGGCGCCGGCGTGGTCGCCGGCGAGCAGGCGGCACTCCGCCACGGCCAGCAGGGCGTGCAGCTCCTGCTCGGTCTGCAGCGAGCCGGCCGAGACCTCACGCGACTGCTCGATGGCCATGGCGGCCAGCTCCTCCGCCCGCCCCAGGTCACCCAGCTCCCGCCACACCCACGACAGCGTGGTCGCCGTCCGAGCCCGGTAGAAGCGCACCTCGTAGCGGTCGAGGAGCGCCCGCTTGCGCTCGAGCACCCGCAGGGCTCCCACCAGGTCGCCGAGGTTGGCCCGAGCCAGGCCGGCGAAGAAGAGGGTCCGCAGCAGGGCCCGGAAGGATCCCGTCTCCTGGCAGACGGCCATGGCGCGGGTGAGGACGTCGCGGGCCTCGTCGAAGCGGTCCCCGTGTTCGAGCAGGGCCCCGAGGCAGCTCAGCGCGGAGGCGACGGTCGGCGGCTCGGCGCCGTCGGCCATGGCTTCCTCGTAGGCGGCGGCGGCCGCCGGCATGTCGCCGGCCCAGTGCCTGACCCGCCCCACCAGCACCAGGGCGCTGGGGCGGGCGCCCGGAGCGGCGGCCGCCGCCTCGGCCAGGGCGGTGGCCTGGGCGGCGAGGTCGACCGCGCTCTCGACGTCGCGGCCGTAGTAGGCCGTCCAGCCGAGGCGTTCGAGGGCCAGTGCCTCCAGGCGGCCGTCGCCCATGGCCTGGGCCAGTGACAGGGCCCGCTCGTGGTCGCTCCGGGCGCCGGCGTAATCGCCGAGCTCCTCACGCACCTGGCCTCTCCGCAACGATGCCTCGGCCAGCATCGCCTCGTCGCCGGCCCGCTCCGCCCCTGACACCGCGGCCCCGAACAGCCGCTCGGCATCGCGGTTGGCGAAGCGGCGCTGCGCCCCCTCGGCCGCGACCGCCCACGCCCGGGACGCCTCGGCCCAGTCGCCCGCCGCCTCGTGGTGGACGGCGGCCAGCTCCGGACGGTCGGCCGCCAGCTCGGCGATCCGGCGGTGGCGGCTGACCCGGACCGCCGGCGGCGTCCCGTCGTAGAGGACCTCGTGGATCACCCGGTTGGCGAATGCGAGCTCCCGGCCCTTCGAGGTCAGGAGGCCGGCGTCGAGGGCCCGCTCGGCCATGCGCTCGGCCTGCTCGGGGTCGGCGCCCTGGATGCGCCCCACCAGATCGAGGTCGAAGACGTTGCCGGCGACCGCGGCGATGCGCAGGAACTCCTCGACCTCGGCGCCGGCGTTGTGTACCCGTTCGGTGACCACGTCGGCCAGCGAGCGCGCCACCTGCACGGCGTCGGCCGATCGTTGGGTGCCGGCGGCGAGGCGGAAGGCCTCGACGGAGAACAACACGTCGCCGCCGGTCAGCTGGTGGATCGCGCCACCGAGACCGCCCACGCCCATGGCCGCCGCCAGCTCGTCGAGCTCTGACTCGGAGAACGGCCGCAGCACGATCTCCCGCCCGGCGTGCTCGAGGGTCTCGATGGCTTCCCGTCCCTCCTCCGGGCGCACCGTCACCACGATGAGCAGGCACTCGGCCCGCAGCCGCCCGGTCATGAACCGCAGCGCCTCCAGGGTCGAGGCGCCCGCATGCTCGATGTCCTCCACCATCAGCAACGTGGGCCGGCGCTGGGCGATGCGGGCGACGACCTCGGTGACTGCCTCCAGTGACCGGCGGTGCTCCAGCTCCGGACCGGTCCGCTGGTAGCCGGGGTCGCCGAGGCGAGGTCGCAGGCCGGGCAGGAGCTCGCCGATGGTGCCGGCCCAGTTCCCGACCAGCTCGGCGGCGACGTCGTCGGGCGCGGTCTCGAGGAAGCCGCGCAGCGCCTCGAGGATCGGCTGCAGGAACAGCGATCGCTCGGCTTCGTTGCACCGGGCTCTCAGGATGACGCCGCCGACGTCCTCGGCGATGGCCACGACTTCCGACGCCAGCCGCGACTTGCCCGAGCCCGGAGGTCCACAGAGGAACACGAGCGTGCTCGTGCCGCCGACGGCGCCGTTCCACGCCTCTCGCAACTCCGCCAGTTCCCTCTGGCGCCCCACCAGCGGCGACGGGCGCGGGCCACTACCGCCGCTGGGCCCGTCGAAGCTCGCAGGTTCAGGCTTTCCGGCGACGATGGCTTCGTACAGCGCCGTCGTCTCGCGAGCCGGCGATGCTCCCATCTCCTCCTGCAGGCTGCGCTCCAACCGCTTGTAGGCGAGGAGAGCGGCCCCCCTGTCGCCCCGGCGGTTGTCGGCGCGCATCAAGGCCCGGTGGGCCTCCTCGTCGAAGGGATCGCTCTCCACCGCGGCGGTTGCCGCCTCGACGGCCGACCGAGGATCGTCCATGTCCAGCGCTGCAGTCCACAAGGCCCGGCGGGCGCGGCGGGTGAGCGCTTCAGCCCGCCGGCGGGGGACCTCGGCCCATTGGGCGTAGGGGTCGTCCTCCAGCAGCTCCCCGGCGTCGAGGATGGCCAGCACCTGGCGGGCCGCCGAGGCGGCCGCCGCGCATGCACCGGCGGACAGGTGGGACTCGGCGTCGGCCACCCCGGCCTCGGCGTCGCGCAGGTCGATCCGTACATCCTCGGACAGGACCAGCCGGTAGCCCGAGCGGCTGCCCTCGATGCGCTCGCGCCCCACGATCCGGCGCAGGCGGCTGACCAGCGACGCCACGTTCTCCTTGGCCTTGGCCGGCGGGCCCTCCGGCCAGAGGTCGTCGATGATGCGGTCGATGGGGACCAGGTGGCCGGCGTGGACGGCCAGCAAGGCGAGGAGGCTTGCCGCTCGACCCGCCGGCGGATCGGCCACCCGGCGGCCCCCGACGTACACGCGGAGAGGACCGACCACCCGGACGCGCACCGGCCGGGAGACCTGGGCGATGTCGTCGGCTTGGGTCACGTGAGATCGATCTCCTTGACCGGTCCGACTCTACCGGTGACCGCCTACGCTGACGCGATGACGCTGCGCCTCAACGGCCGGATGGTGCCCATGATCGGCACCGCCCGCATCTACGTGTGCGGCATCACCCCCTACGGAACCACCCATCTGGGGCACGCGTCGACCTTCGTCTGGATCGACGTCCTGGCCCGGCTGCTGCGCCACACCGGCCTCGATGTCGAGGTGTGCCGCAACATCACCGACATCGACGACGACATGCTGGAGCAGGCCCGCCGGCTCCGTGACGACTGGCGCATGCTGGCCGCCCGGCAGACCTACCGGTTCGAGGACGACATGCGCCATCTCCGGGTGGGCCAGCCGACCTTCGAGCCCCAGGCCCACGTCTATGTCGGCGAGGTCATCGCCCTCGCCGAGGCGTTGCTGGGGGCCGGCGTGGCCTACGAGCGTGACGGAGCGGTGTACCACCGCGGCGCCGCCGTCGCCGAGCGGGCGGGGTTGGATCGGGAGGAGGCGCTGGCGCTGGTGGCCGACCACGGCGGCGCCGGCGGCGATGCTTCCAAGGACGACCCCCTGGACACGCCGGTGTGGCAGCGCTCGGCCGAGGGAGAGCCGAGGTGGCCGAGTCCGTGGGGACCCGGGCGACCCGGATGGCACTCCGAATGCGCGGCGATGGCCCTGGCCACGCTGGGCCCCGGCATCGACGTCCACGGCGGTGGTGCCGACCTGGCGTTCCCCCACCACGCGTTCGAAGCCGCCCAGGCCGAGGACGCCACCGGCGTCCGGCCGTTCGCCCGGTCCTGGCTCCACGCCGGCACGGTGACCGTCGGCGGGCAGAAGATGGCCAAGTCCACCGGCAACCTCGTGCTCGTCCACGACCTGCTGGACGACAACTGGCCGCCCGGCGCCATCCGTCTCCTGCTCATCGACCGCCCGTGGGCCCGGTCATGGGACTACACGGAAGAGGCGCTCACCGCCGCCGGTGCCCGGCTCGACCGGCTGTGGTCACGGGCGGGCACGTCGGCGACCGGTACGGCGAGCGAGCGGGCGGCCGTGGACGCCCTGCTCGACGACCTGGATGTGCCGCGGGCGCTCGACATCGCCGAGGAGGCCGGCGGACACGCGCTGCGCTCGGTGGGGGCGCTGCTCGGCCTTTTCTGACCCGCGGGACCGGCGCCGGGCACAACGGGCCGGCGTCGTCGACGCCGGCGGTCACCTGCCGGCGCGTTCACCACCTGGCGCGCTTCGTGCGGTCGAGGGGCCCGCGACGAGGTAGCGTCTGCCCACGCCCCCATGGAAGGGGCGGCGCTCCCCCTGAGCCGCCAGGGACGCGTCTCCGCCACAGCAGGAGTACGCATGGCTCTGCATGGAACCGGCTTCTCGCTCGTGTTCAGCCGCGCCCTGGGCAATGTGATCGTTCACATCCACGGCGCCCTCGACGCGACCACTGCCCCCGAACTGAAGGACCGGCTGGTCGACGTGATCGACGGGCAGGGCAACCGCCAGCTCGTCCTGGACCTTCGAAAGACGACCCGCATCGACTCGAACGGGTTCTCGGTGCTCCTGGATGCGCTCCATCGCCAACGGGACAGGGGCGGCGACCTCGTGGTCAGCGGTCCCACGAGCGACGTAGCAGTCGCCTTCGAGGCTGCCGGCCTGGAAAAGGACTTCGTCATCACGCCGGCGTGGACACACCCGGCCCACGGCGCTGCGACCGCTCACGTCCGCCGGCTGGGGCGCGGCGGCTGAAGAGCACGGTCGCCCCCGGTCCCGGTCGGCGCGCCCCTCCTCGGAGGGCCTCGGTGGCGACCGGCCAACACGGACGCAGTTGGTCCGGATCCAGGCGGTCGCGGTCGCGCTCGATCGGACCGACCTGCCTCACCTCATCGCCGATGTCTTCGGCAGCCGGCGGTCGGCTCGCCACGCCGAGCGCATCCGGTGGCGCTCTTCTTCGTCCGTACCACCCCAGATACCCGCTTCCTGCTTGGTGGCGAGGGCGAACTCCAGGCAGGCGCGCTGCACCGGGCAGCGTTGGCAGACCGACTTGGCTGCTCGGATGTGGTCGACGGCCACGCCCGTGTTTCCAGCGGGGAAGAACAGCTCCGCATCGCAGCACCGACAGGCCGCCTGGTCCCGCCAGCCTTCGCTGTCCCAGTCGAAGACGGGGTTGGGGGTCACACCCACGGGTCTTCCTCCGCCCGCGTCGTCGGACCCCAGGGCGGGACCCACTCAGCGCAATCCGCCCGTCGCCTGACAGCCGCCTCGGTATCGAACCGTTGACGGGCGAGCCGCTCCTTGACTCCCATCCTGACCTCCTCGCGCGTCGTCCTCGCCGGGACGCTGCCGGGGTCAGGGGCAACGGACCTGCCGATCCTAGCTCACGCGATGCCCGCTCACCTACGCCGGCTCGGCGGGTGGTCATCGAGCGATCAGCTCCTCGGTGGGGAGCTTTCCCGCGATGACGTCCTCTGCGACCCGAGCGAGCTTGAGCTGACGAGCGCGGGCGTAGGCGCGCAGCCGGGTGAAGGCCACGTCCGTAGCGATACCCGCCCGCTCCGCCAGGACGCCCTTTGCCTGCTCGATGACGATCCGGTTCTGGAGTGCGTGCTGCAGCTGGTCGACGACCGCGTGGGTGTCGTCCACATCCCTTGCCTGGAGGATGGCGATGGTCGCGAGATCCGCCAGCGCCTGCCCGGCATGGATATCGGGCTCCTGGAGGGTGCCCGGCTCAGTCCGGAAGAGGTTGAGGGCGCCGATGACCTGCCGGCGCAGGCGCATGGGCAGCGCGTGGGCGGCACGGAAGCCGGAGTGGATGGCAAACGGCGCGAACCGCGGCCATCGGTCCGTCGCGTCGGAGAGATCCCTGGCGATGACGGGCTCACTACTGCGGTAGCAATCGAAGCAAGGGCCTTGGTCGTTCTGCACCTGGAACAGCTCCACCAGCTCCATGGCCTCGCTGGTGGAGGCCATCAGCCGCAGAGACCCACGGCTATCGGCCAGCACCAACCCGGCGGCGGCGGCGTCGAGCAGCTCCACCGACCGCTCGACCAGCAGCGACATGAGGTCGACGACATCGAAGTCGTCGACGAGAGTGTCCGCCAACTCCACCAAGGTTCGGGCCAACCGCTCTTCTCGAGTCACCTCGCCACCCTTGAGACGCCACTACCGGCAACCAAATCTACGCCTCCGGCGCGCTCTTCCCCGCGGCGCGGCTCACTCGATCCGCAGCGTCCCGGTGATCACCTCCCGGGCGACATCGGCCAGGAGACGTCCCTTCGCGTACGCGTGGGCTCGCAATCGGACCAGTGCCTCGCCGATGCCGATCTCCAGCCTGGCGGCGAGGATCCCTGCCGCCTGATGGACCTCGGCGTGGTAGGCGGCCACCGCCTCGAGGGGTGCCGCCAGCACCCGTGGTGGCGCCTGGGCCTGAATGGCGAGAACGAAGTCGGTGAGGGCATCGGCCCAGAGGAGGGCATCGGCATGCTGGGCCCTCCTCAGCGGACCCGTCCGCCTTTGATGAAGCGTCAGGACGCCGACGCGCGCCGCGCCGGCCCGCAACGGGTAGGCGAAGACAGCCGCCGCGCCCGCAGCATGCGCCTGGCCGCTGAAGGCGAGCCACCGTGGATCATCGGGGTCGCCGAGAGCCACCTCACCGACCGGACGGGTCGCATGGTAGGCCTCGAGGGTCGGACCCTCACCGAGTGTGTGCTGGAGGTCGAGAAGCGTGGCTGCCAGGACATCCGACGAACAGAGCGCGCCCCAACCGGCGGCGCCGGCGGAGACGACGATGCTCGCGCCGTCGACCCCGAGGAGCTCCACGCAGGTGCTGCAGAGCCGGCGCTCCAGCGTGTCGTCCCCCGCTGCCGCCAGGGCGGCGAGCATGCGCGAGAGCGACGAAGCATCCATGGGTCAGGCGGTACTCGTCAGGTCCAACCGATCTCCGGTCGTGCGGCAATGCGGTTCGCTCAGCCCGACGCGGACGGGTGCGGGCGCCGGCTCAGCAGGCACAAGGACACTATCGGCCTTGCCCTGGTCGCCGCCCCCGTCGTGATCGGCCTTGCCGTGCTCGTGGGGGTGCTGGCATGGGCCGGGGGGGCCTCAGGCGTTCAGGACGAAGGGGAAGGTGGCGTTCTTGCCGTCGGCGGCGTCGGTCAGCGCCACCTCGAGCTCCTTGCGGTAGATGCCGTCGGAGGCGTTTCGGGCCTCCCCGGGAAAGTAGAGCTGGGTGGTCAGCACCCGGCCGCCGGAGGGCTGCACCTTGACGTGGATGTGGCGGGCCCGGCCCGGATAGAGGCCGGGCATCACCGTCTCCAGGGTGTAGCGGCCCTGGGCGTCGGTGAACTGGTGGCCGCGGAAGGTGAAGCCCGAGTTGTCGTAGGCGCCGGCGGCGTCGGCCTGCCAGAAGTCGACGAGAGCCCGGGCCACCGGCTTGCAGTCGGTGGTGACCACGGTGCCGGTGAGGACGAGCTTGGTGCCGCTGGCGCCGGCGCGGATGTTGGTCCGCTCAGGGGAGCTGGCCTTGAAGTACGGGCCCTCGGTCTGGGCCGGTGTGACGTCGTCGGCGTCCTTGCACTCCGGCGTCGGCGCCAGCGTCGTCGCCGTCGCCGCGGTGGTCGCCGGCGCACCGCCCGCGGTGGTCGCCGGCGCCGCCGTCGTCGTCGTGGAGTCCGCCTGCCCGGCCGGCGTGGCGGTGTCGTCGCCTTTGTTGCGCCCGCAGGCGGCCAGCACGGCGGCGGCCGCGGCACCCAGCCCCCCGAGGACGACCCGACGCCTGGAGAGGTCGGGGGTCTGTGTGCTGTCCGTCATGGTGCGATCGTCCTTTCCTTGCCTGGGAGCCGCCTGGGAGGGCCCTGGGGATCATCGCCCAGGAGGTACCGCGGGCCGGCCCCGAGGCCGGCGGCCCAGTCCCCGGGGTTGCGGAGCCGGCACCGCTCCAGCGACAGGCAGCCGCAGCCGATGCAGGAGTCAAGCTCGTCCCGCAGGGCCTCCAACAGCCGGATGCGCTCGTCCAGCATGGGCCGCCACTCCTTCGACAGCCGCCTCCAGCCCTCGGCGCTCAGCGCGTCGTCGTCCGGCAGGGACCCGAGCGCGGCACCGATCTCCTCCAGGGTCAACCCGACCCGCTGGGCGACCTGGATGAACGCCACCCGCCGTAGCACCGATCGTCCGTAGCGCCGCTGGCCGCCCTCGGATCGGTGAGAGGTGATCAGGCCGCGTTCCTCGTAGAAGCGCAGGGCGGACACCCTGACGCCGGCCCGGGCCGCGACCGTCCCGATGGGAAGGTGGTCGTCGATCCCCCGATCATACCTCGACTAAAGTTGAGGTAGCTGCAGGTGTAGCCGGGTGGGACCACGGGTAGGTCTCCCCAGGTAGCTGTGGCGCGCCTCGCGGAAGGCGAGCGTTGCGGGCGGTGCGCCAGCTGACCAAGCCGACCATGCCAGGAGGCCATGTGCCGGATCCTTTCGCGTCCAGAACGTCATCGTCCCTCCCGGCGTCGCTCCTCGAGGGCATCCCGGGGCGGCCGGGCTTCCTCTTCCACGACGCCCACAACCAACCCGTCCACCGGGCAGCGCCGGGCATCCTCGGCCTGGTCGAGGGTCGGATGGTCATCGGGCGGTGGAGGCCTCGGAGCCTGGGGTGGCTGGACGAGACCGACCACTTCTTCAACCACCTCCTCGCCGAGTTCGACGGCGTCGCCGCATTCGAGCCGTCCCGCCGTGAGCTGCATGCCATCCGAGGGCTCGACGCCCCGTGGCCGGCGAGGAACGCCTTCCTGTTCCGGTACCTGGACGTCCTGGCCCGCGGCCTGGAGCGTGAGGCCTTCGGGGACGGCAGGGCTCGGCCCCTTCCCTCCGACGACCTCGGCGATCATCTCCTCAACGGGGCGTGGACGGCCCGCTACCGCACCGGCGACGAGTGGATCCAGCGTGAGGTCACCCTGCCGGTGAACTGGGAGCTGCTTCCCGGCATCGACGACTACGCCGGCACCATGCGCTTCACGCGGGCTTTCGCCGCGCCCGAGCGGCGGGGCGACGCGTCGGTGTCCCTCCGGTTCCGTGGCGTCGACTACTTCGCCGACGTGTGGCTCAACGGCTACCACCTGGGCGGCCACGAGGGGTACTTCGAAGAGTTCTCCGTCGACATCGGTCCCTACCTTCGCCCCGGCGCCAACCTGCTGCGGGTGGCGGTCACCTCGCCAGAGGACCCCTCGGGGTGGGGCACGCACGTGACCTCCGGCTGGCACGACTTCTCGCCGGCGTCCGCCTTCCCGAACCGCAAGACGCTGATCAAGGGCACCCTCGGACACCACGACGCCAAGCGGGGCGGCGCCTGGAGCTCGATCACCAGCCAGGACGGCAACACCGGCGGCATCTGGGACGACGTGATCCTGAGCGTCCGCAACCCCGTTCACCTCGATGCCTCGTCGGTACGGGTGTCGGCCTTGTCGACGTCGGCGGACAAGAAGACGGCAGGGGCCAGGGTGGCGACGCGGACGATCCTCAGCGTGGGGAACGGCACGGGGAAGGGGCTGGCGGCGCGGGTGCGCCTCATCTTCGAGCCGGCCAACTTCGAGGGCGAGCAGCACGAGCTCGTCAAGACCACCCGCCTGGACCCGGGCCGGAACGAGCTGACGATCGCGGGCACGCTGTCGCCGGTCCAGCTCTGGCATCCCGCCGACCACGGGTTCCCGCACCTCTACCGCGTGACCGTGCTCCTGGAGGCCGACGGCGCCGTCCAGGACCGAACAGTCGTCGAGACCGGGTTCCGGACCCTCGCCATCAATCCCATCGGCGAGTCCACCGGCGACGACGGGGCGTTCGTCGTGAACGGCCGTCCTGTGTTCGTGCGGGGGACCAACCTGTTGCCCACGTACTGGTTGAGCGAGTACTCGCCGGAGCTTGTCGACCGGGACCTCGAGATGCTCCGAGCCGGCGGCTTCAACGCCGTGCTGGTGCACAACCTCGTCGCACCCCGGCATTTCTACGAGGGGGCCAACCGCAACGGCTTCCTCGTCGTGCAGATGTTCCCGCTGCAGTGGTCCTACGACCAGTCCCACGAGATGGTCCACCGCATGACGACACAGATCCGGGCCATGGCCCGCTTGCTGGGCAACGACCCGTCGGTCGTCTCCTACGAGTGCCACAACGAGCCGGACATGCGGGCGTTCGAGGACATCGACAACCGGTTCTTCGACTTCGACCTCCACGCGGCCGTGCGGGACGCCGACCCCACGCGGTGGGCCACCACCTTCTCCAGCGGCAACCACGCCTATCCGGGCCAGTTCTACCCGCTGCGCGACGACAACGGCTTCGCCACCCTGCCGGCCCGCTTCCTCGAGGAGGACTTCGCCGGCCGGCGCATCTCCCGCCACCGCAACATGCCGACGGAGTTCGGCATCCAGGCCATGCCCAACGTCGAGCTGTTCCGCGAGCTCGTCTCGGAGGACCGGGTGCGGTCGGTGCTGGAGCGCATCCGCCACGACCCGAAGTGGGTCGCTCACGGATCCGACACCGCGGCCGGCGCCGGCAAGGCCCTCGACCAGGCCATCCAGGTGCTGGGCCGGGGCAGCTGGTCGCGGCTGCTGAAGACCTTCGACTGGTCGTTGCTGTGGGCCCTGCCCGAGCTGGCGGAGCGGGTCCGCCGGCTCGAGCACACGCCGGCGACCGACACCGTCGAGGTCGAGCTGGCGTCGCTGCGGCTGGCCATCCTCCTGCTCGACGTCCTGCACTACGGCGGGTTCAAGGGGGAGAACTTCTGGTTCGGCCAGTGGAAGCCGGCGTCGACGCTCGAGGGCTTCGTGGCCTCGGGACAGGCCCGGCAGTACCGCCTCCACAAGGACGCCATCGAGCACTACCTCAACGCCGGCGTGGTGGGGCCGATCGTCGGCTACTTCAGCTTCATGTTCCGCGACGCGGACTGGGAGTCCCCGACATGGGGCGTCGTCGACGCCGCCTGGGTGCCGAAGAAGGCGTACCGGGCCTACGTCGAGAGCAACCACCCCGTCCGCGTCTCGCTGCCCCAGGCGCTGCGCACGCCGGTGAAGTTCCCCGGAGACCCGTGGGTCGCCGCCGCGCCCGAGGACCGCACCCGCTTCGCCGCCGCGCCGTGGGCCGGCGCGGCCGTCATCGTCGCCAACGACACCGCGGCGCCGCTGCCGGGCGCCACCGTCGAGCTCTGGGTGGAGGACGCCGGCGGCACGCGCCTCGACGTGCTCGACGCCCGCCTGAGCGTCGACCTGGCCGCCGGCGCCGGCGCCGTCCTCGACGCGCCTGCGGCGCGGGTCCCCGGTGACCTTCCCGGCGGCACCTACTTCCTCAAGGCCCGGGTGGCCGGCGCAGGCGGTGGCGTGGGGTCCACCAACGCCTACGAGATCGTCGTCCCCGACCACGGCTTCGCCTGGCTCGACGCCCTGCCCACCGCCGAGGTGGCCACCCTGCTCGACGGCACCCCCGGCGTCGAGGGCTTCCACTTCTGGCACGGCGGGGCGGTTGCCCACCGGGCCCGCCCCGGCGTGCGGGGCCTGCTCGCCGGCTGGAGCCACGTGATCGCCCTGCGCACCGACCAGTACGAGACCATCCAGGGCGAGCACCTGTTCCGCCACGTGCTGAGCGAGTTCGCCGGCGTGGCCGGCGCCGGCCGCCTGCTCGACGACGTCTGGACGATCCGGTCCGAGGTCATCTCGCCCGAGGTCAAGGCCCGGGCCCTGTTGCGGTACCTCGAGCTGCTGGTGCAGCGGGCCGAGGAGATCGTGGGCACGCCCCGGCGGCGCCCGTCCAAGCGGGCAGCCAGGGGCGCCGTGCCGACGCCCGAGGTACCCGCCGCATCCGCGTTCCCCGCGGTCGGCCGCGACGTCAAGCCCACCAGGGCCGGCGTGCGCCCCCGCGCCCAATGACTTCAACCCATCCAGGAGGACACACCGTGAGTACCGACGGATCCGTGCAGTCGCCCGAGACGTTCGACAGCCGGGTGGTCGAGGGCGTCGTCAGCGAAGCGAGGGCGTGGGTGGTGCGCGAGCGCGCCGCCGGCACCCTCGTCGGCGAGGAGACGCTGTGGCGGGAGGCGTACCGCGCCTACCTCGACGTCGTCGGGGGGATCGAGGAGGCCCAGCGGGCGGCGGCGTGGGCGTGCATCGCATCCGCGCTGGTGTTCGACACCGGCAAGGTCCCGCTCAACCAGAAGACGGCGGCCCACCAGGCGTGCGACGCCTTGCGGGCACAGGCCGGCCTCGGTGCCCCGGCCATGGCCCGCCGGCTCCACGGCATCGCCGTCGAGAACGGCGTGGATCCGGGACGCATCCGCGGCCTGCTGGCGCCCGGCGTGGGCTACCCGTGGGTGTTCCCCCGGGCGCTGTGGGCCCGTGACACCGTCGCCCGCAGCATCGAGGCCATGCTGGCCCCCCTGGCGTGGGCGCCGGCCGGTCCGCCGCCGGACGCGGCCTGGCTGGAGGAGCACGCGCTCCGCTCGTCGTCGGCGGAGTTCCTCGCCGACCTGGAGGCCCGGGCCCCGGAGGGATCGGTCCTCCGTCGCAGCCTGGGCGCCATCCGTAGCTTCGTCGCCCGACTCGACGCCGAAGGCAAGGACGCCGGCGTCGTCGAGGCCCACGCCTTCATCTCCGCCCTGGCCGGCCACGGACTGAGCGACGGGGAGACCGCCGAGCACCGGCGCGACCTGCTGGATCTGCAGGAGGCCGTCGTCCTGGCCCGGTCGTTCCAGCTCTACCAGCGGGCCGAGGGCCTCGTCGCCCTGGCCGGCGAGCTGGCCGACACCGACCCCCGGGTGGGCATGGACTTCCTGGAGAAGGCGGCCGCCATCTACAAGCGCCTGGCCGTGGCCCAGCAGTACCCCGAGCGGCTGCTGGAGCGCCAGCATCAGGTGTGGCGGATGATCGAGGACCACCGGGTGCGGCACGCTCTCGGCGACGACGACCGGGCCGACCACGTCCTGCTCGTCGGCACCTTCCACTCGCCGACCGACCTCCAGCGCCTGCTGCTCAGCGTCACCCACGAGATCCAGGACTTCGCCTACGGGCGACCGGTCCACGTGGTGATCAGCGACGACAGCACCGGCGAGGCCCGGGCCCGCAACGAGGAGATCTACGCCGAAGCCGCCCGGTCCGGGCTGCGCATCTCCGAGTGGAGCCTGGAGCGCCGGAACGCCTTCCTGGCCCGCCTCAACGAGGACGTCTTCGCCGACCAGCCCTTCGACGTCAACGACCTGGCCGGCGTGACCAAGCCGGGGGAGAAGGGCATCCCCTACGGCCGGCTGCGGAACTTCCTCCGCCTGGCCGGGCTGGTGGAGCTGCGCGAGTACGGCCTGGAGACCCCGGTGTTCACCTGGCTGGACCAGGACAACGAGCTCGGTGCTCTTGTCCTGACCCGGGCGGGGACGCTGTCCAAGCGCCACGTCTTCAACTACTTCGACCAGAAGAGCGACATCTTCTCCGACCCCCGGGTGATCGTCGGCGGCGGCGGATACACCAACGACGCCCTGGAGGGCGTGGAGAAGTTCTGGGTGGCCTGGGGGATCATGCACGCCACGCTGGGCCTGGCCCGGGAGCACGCGCCGGACGCGCCGGCGGTGCTGTCGCACAAGGCCGACATCACCCGCTTCCGTCCGTGGGACCAGCCCGACACCCTGGAGCGCCTGCCGCGCGAGGGCGAGGACGTGGAGACCATGGCCGACCAGTTCCTGCTGCTGGCCAGCACCCTCGTCGGCACCTTCCGGGGCAAGTACGACAACCAGGTGCAGATCTACCACCCGTGGAGCGACGGCGGCGTCGACCCCGGCGACGAGCGCCTGGTCGAGGAGATGCGGGCCTTCGCCGGCATGCCCGGCGGGAACACCAGCTTCGGCACCAAGGTGCTGGCCAGCCCCATCCCCTTCCTCACCGTCTGCGGCCGGGGTGAGGACATCTTCCACCTGTGGCAGCTGGAGGCGGCCCACGGGCCGGGGTCGAGCTTCCTCACCCACACGCCGGCGCTGCACACCCGCAACGTCAAGGCGGGCCGGGGCAACCTGATGTCGGAGATCCTCAACTCCTTCAACGGCCGCATCTTCCGGGAGCCCCCCTACCTGTGGGCCGCCCTGTCGTCGCTGTTCAGCGGCGAGCCGATGGCCGACGTGGAGATCGAGACGGCCGAGCGCATCGAGGGCCTGCGGGCCGAGGCCAAGGCCAGCATGAGCGCGGTCAGCAGCCTGGCCGAGGCGCTGGCGCCGTTCGTCGACGAGAGCGGGGAGTTCTGGTGGGTGGCCCAGGCCGAGAACGACCCCCGCTGCGCCGAGGTCCTCGACACGCTGCGCGGTGTCGTGAACGAGTTCAAGGACGTCGCCAAGTTCCACCGCATGGCCGACGACCAGTTGCTGACCCTCGACGACGTCAAGGAGCTCACCGCCGAGTTCATGGCCGCCTACCCGCACTGGGAGACGGTCGTCGAGCGTGTCGGCGGCCTGGGGTTCGCCCTGGGCGCCGAGGAGACGTCGAAGCTGGCCCAGACCCGGCCGCTGGAGGACTATGGCTCGCCGCAGCGCATGGAGGCGTCCCGCTCGGCCATTTCCACCCGCCGGCTGCGGGCCACGGAGCCCTCGACCCTGGGCGAACCGCTCGCCGACCTGCCGTGGCAGGAGGCCCTGACCTCGGCCCTGCTCCTGTTCCGCCGTTACGAGCAGGGCGTGGCCGAGCAGGGTGGGGCGCTGGAGTGGGGCGAGCGTGTGCGCCGGCTCCGCGCCGTCTACGACCATTACTGCGCCACCATCGACGACGCACCGCCCTTCCTGTGGGCCCGCCTGTTCCGCGACGCCCTCTTCGTCCCCCACTCCGCCGGCTACCGGGCCCTCACCGAGCTCATCGACGCCGGCGGTGACACCATCGATGTCGACCGCCTCGCCGAGGCGTACCAGGTGGACGCGGAACTGCTGCGCGACGCGGTGCCGGCGCTGGTCTAGAGCCGGTCGACGGCGCGGACCTGCACCTGGGCCTTGCCCGCCTCGTCGGAGGCGGCGAGGTCCACGGTGGCCGAGATTCCCCAGTCGTGGTCGCCGGCGGGATCGTCGAAGATCTGGCGAACCCGCCACTCGCCGGCGGCTTCGTCGACGATGAGCATCCGCGGACCACGGGCGTCGGGCCCGGTGCCGATGGAGGCGTGCTCGGCGAAGTAGGGCTCGAGCGCCTCACGCCACCGATCTGCCTTCCAGCCGGCGCCGGCGTCGAGCTCACCCAGCTCGTCGTACCGGCGCAGCGACGCCAGGGTGACCCGGCGGAACAGCTCGTTGCGCACCAGCACGGTGAAGGCCCGCCGGTTGGACGTGACCGGCGGGGGGCGATCGTCGATGGCGGGGCGGGCCGGCGCCGCCGCCGGGTCGCGCAGGTTCTCCCACTCGTCGAGCAGGCTGGAGTCGACCTGGCGCACGAGCTCGCCCAGCCAGGCGATGAGGTCGTGCAGCTCGTCGGTCTTGGCCTCGTCGGGAACCGTCTGGTTGAGGGCCCGGTAGGCGTCGGTGAGGTACCGCAGGACGAGCCCCTCGGAGCGGGCGAGGGTGTAGTGGCCGGTGTAGTCGGCGAAGGTCATGGCCCGTTCGTACAGGTCGCGTGCCACCGACTTCGGCTCCACGGGATGGTCGGCCACCCAGGGATGGCCCGACTTGTAGATGTCGAAGGCGGCCTCGAGCAGCTCTTCCAGCGGCTTGGGGTAGGTGACCGACTCCAGCTCGGCCATGCGCTCCTCGTACTCCATGCCGTCGGCCTTCATCCGGGCCACGGCCTCGGCCCGGGCCTTGGACCGCTGGGCGGCAAGGACCGCCGAGGGGTTGTCGAGCGTCGACTCGATGACCGACACGACGTCGAGGGGGTAGTCGGGCGACCCTCGGTCGAGCAGGCCCAGGGTGGCCAGGGCGAATGACGACAGGGGCTGGTTGAGGGCGAAGTCGGGCTGGAGGTCGACGGTGAGCCGGACCCGGCGGCCCTCGTCGTCGGCGGTGTCCAGGCCCTCGACCACGCCCGCCGCCTTGAGCGCCCGGTAGAGGGCGATGGCCCGCCGGGTGTGGCGGTGCTGGGCCGCCTTGGGCTCGTGGTTGTCCTTGAGCAGCCGGCGCAGGGCCGTGCACGCGTCCCCCGGCCGGGCGATGACGTTGATGAGCATGGCGTGGCTGACGGCGAAGCTGGAGGTGAGCGGCTCGGGTGCCGCGGCCACCAGCCGCTCGAACGTCGGCTCCCCCCAGGAGACGAAACCCTCGGGCGGCTTCTTGCGCACGATCTTGCGCCGGGCCTTGGGATCGTCGCCCGCCTTGGCCAGGGCCTTCTCGTTCTCGACGACGTGGTCGGGCGCCTGCACGGCCACCGTCCCCAGCGTGTCGAACCCCGCCCGCCCCGCCCGGCCGGCGATCTGGTGGAACTCACGGGCGCTGAGCAGGCGGGTCTTCGTCCCGTCGTATTTCGAGAGGGCGGTGAACATCACCGTCCTGATGGGCACGTTGATGCCGACGCCCAGGGTGTCGGTGCCGCAGATCACCTTGAGCAGTCCCGACTGGGCCAGGCGCTCGACCAGCCGCCGGTACTTGGGCAGCATGCCGGCGTGGTGCACGCCGATCCCGTGGCGCACGAAGCGGCTGAGCGTGCGACCGAAGCCGGCGGTGAAGCGGAAGCCGCCGATGAGCTCGGCGATGGCGTCCTTCTCGGCCCGGCTGCACACGTTCAGGCTCATGAGCGACTGCGCCCGCTCGACGGCCGCGGCCTGGGTGAAGTGGACGACGTACACCGGCGCGTGCCGGGTCGACAGCAGCTCCTCGAGCGTCTCGTGCACCGGCGTCGTGCGGTAGGAGTACACCAGGGGCACCGGGCGGGTGGCCGACATGACCGCCGCCGTCGCCCGGCCCGTCCGGCGGGTCAGGTCGTCCTGGAAGCGGGTGACGTCGCCGAGGGTCGCCGACATGAGGAGGAACTGGGCCCGGGGGAGTTCGATCAGCGGCACCTGCCACGCCCAGCCCCGGTCGGGGTCGGCGTAGAAATGGAACTCGTCCATGACCACGACGTCCGCCGGCGCATCGGCGCCGTAGCGCAGGGCGAGCAGGGCCAGGACCTCGGCGGTGCAGCAGATGATCGGAGCGTCGGCGTTCACGCTGGCGTCGCCGGTCATCATCCCGACCAGCTCGGATCCGAAGGTGGCGCAGAGGTCGAAGAACTTCTCCGACACCAGCGCCTTGATGGGGGCGGTGTAGAACGTCCGCCGGCCGGCGGCCAGGGCGGTGAAGTGGGCGCCGGCCGCCACCAGGCTCTTCCCGGATCCGGTCGGGGTGCCGAGGATGACGTTCGACCCGGACACGACCTCGATGAGCGCCTCCTCCTGAGCCGGGTAGAGGGTCAGGCCCCGGTCCCCGCACCAGCCGGCGAAGGCGTCGAAGACGGCGTCCGGGGTGCCCGAGCGCGGCAGCCGTTCGGTCAGGGTCACGGCCCCATCGTTACCGGCCATCGGCGGTACGCTCGAATGCGGCATCCGCCGGCGAAACCCATGACCGACCCCGCTCTGCCGCCAAGCGACGACAACACTCAGCCGCGCCGGTCCGGGCGGCTGCGGCAGGCCATCCGGGTCGTGGTCTCCCTGGCCCTGGCCGGCGCCATCTTGGCCTACGTCCTCGGCTCGGCCGCCGACTTCTCCGAGGTCAGTGCCGCCATCTCGTCCATGACCGGCCTCGAGTTGCTGACCCTCGGGATCATCGCCGTCTGGAACCTGGCCACGTACTGGATGGTCGTCGTGGCCGCCACCCCGGGGCTGACGTACCCCCAGTCCGCCGTCCTGGTGGAGTCCACCACCGCGGTCGCCAACTCGGTGCCCGGCGGGAGCGCGGTCGCCGTGGGGCTGACCTACGCCATGCTCGGCTCCTGGGGCTTCTCCCGTTCCCGGAGCACGCTGTCGGTGATCGTGTCGGGGCTGTGGAACAACTTCGCCAAGCTGGGCCTGCCGGTGTTGGCGCTGGCCCTGCTCGCGCTGCAAGGCGACGTCAACGGGGCCCGGGTGACCGCCGGGGTGTTCGGCATCGGGGCCCTGGTGGGGAGCATCGCCGTCTTCGCCCTGATCCTGCGGCGGGAGTCATTCGCCCGGCGGGCGGGCGACGGGGCGGCGGCGTGGGTGTCGCGCCTGCGCCGGCGCCTGGGGAAGGGGCCGGTCGAGGGATGGGGAGATGCCACGGCCAAGTTCCGGGGCCGGACGATCGGCCTGGTCAGCCACGCGTGGAAACGGCTCACCGTCGCCACGATCGTCAGCCACCTTTCTCTGTTCGCCGTCCTGCTCATGGCCCTGCGTCACATCGGGGTCGCCAACGCCGAGGTGCACTGGGCCCAGGTGCTGGCCGTGTTCGCCTTCGTCCGCCTGCTCACCGCCATCCCCATCACGCCGGGCGGGCTGGGGGTCGTCGAGCTGGGCCTGATCGCCGGCCTGACCGCAGCCGGCGGGGCCGAGGCCCAGGTCGTCGCCGCCGTCCTGATCTTCCGGGCCCTGACCTACCTGCTGCCCATCCCCGTCGGCCTGCTTACCTATCTCTTCTGGCGGCACAACACCTCGTGGCGGGACTCGGCGCCGCCCCTGAGCCCAGGGCTGGCCCCGGAGCCGGCGGGCGGCTGATGCTCCTGAACCACCGGCGGGCGCTCCGCCTCGTCGCCGGCCTGGCCGCCCTCACCGTGGTCGTGTTCCTCCTGGTCGGGACCGACCCGAACCGGGGCTTCGTCCAGGACGTCGACGAGTGGTTCCTCGACCTCATGGTCAGCGCCCGGGTCACGCCCCTCGTCTGGGTGGCCAAGGCCCTGGCCTTCGCCGGCAGCGTGTGGCTCAACTGGCCGATCCGGATCGTCGTGATGGTCATGCTGGCCGTGCGCCGGCGCTGGCTGCAGCTCAGCGCCTTCTTGCTGGCCGTGGCCACGTCGGAACCCCTGATCGGCCTCCTGAAGGAGTTCTACGAGCGGCCCCGCCCGGTGGGAGGCCTCTACGCCACCGACAGCTTCTCCTTCCCGTCCGGCCACGCCATCGCCGGCGCCGTGACCGCGGTGGGCATCGTGATCGCCGTCCTGCCTCCCGGCCCCAAGCGCTGGCGGTGGGAGGTCCAGGCCGCGGTCTTCGCCGGCCTCATGGCCCTGAGCCGGACGTACCTGGGCGTGCACTGGCTCTCCGACGTGGTCGGCGGCACACTCCTCGGCGTGACCTTGGCCGTGGGCTGGCCGGCGCTCCTCCAGGAGCTGCGTGAGCGGCGGGCCGCCGCCGGCTCCCGGGCCCCGGTCGCCGACCTCTCGGCGGAGGCGGGCTGACATGGTCCCCGGGCCCGCCCTCACCCGCACCGCCGCCGGCGCCGCCGTCCTGGCCGGCACGCTCGTGCCCCTCCGCCGTGACCGCATCGGCCGGCGGGAGCAGAAGGCGTTCCGGATGGTGAACAACCTGCCCGACCGGCTCTACGTGCCCACCTGGCCGGTCATGCAGCTCGGTGCCCTGGGCGCGGCGCCGGCCACCGCGGCGGTGGCCCTGGCCGCCGGCAACCGGCAACTCGCCGGCCGCCTGCTCGCCGGCGGGACTGCGGCGTGGCTCCTGGCCAAGGTGGTCAAGCGGTTGGTGCGGCGGGGCCGGCCCGTGGCGCTGCTGGCCGCCGTGCGCACGCGGGGCCACGAGGCCACCGGCCTCGGGTACCTCTCCGGCCACGCCGCCGTCTCCGTGGCCCTTGCCACGGCGGCCTGGCCGCATCTCGGCGCCCGGGGCCGGCGGGCGGCGCTGGCCCTGGTCTCGGTGGTCGGGCTGTCCCGGATCTACGTGGGCGCCCACCTCCCCCTCGACGTGGCCGGCGGGGCGGCGCTGGGCCTCCTCGTCGACGCCGCCGAGTCGATCCGCAGGACGGCCCGGTGATGCGCTCAGCCCTTGCCGAGGCCCCGCAGCGACAGCCAGGCCCGGGCCGCCTCATGCGGTGTCTGCCGCTCGAGCTCGACTCGGCGGTTCAGGGCCACCAACTCCTCGGTGGTGAGCTGGGCGCTCACCGCGTTGACCGCGTCGCTCAGGGTGTCGCCGTGGCGCTCGAGCACCGGCTTCCGCACCACCGGGACCACGTTCTCGGCCGGCTGCAGGCCGCGGTCGTCGGCCAGCAGCACCAGCCGGCTGGTGGCGATGGCCGGGCTGGTGGTGAACATCAGGCCGACGTCGATCTCGTCGCCTTCGAGCGCCCCGATGGTCAGCGGCCCGCCGGCGTCGAGGGCCCGGACCTCCTTGAAGGCCAAGCCGTAGACGCTGACCAGCCCGGTGAGGCAGAAGCGCCGTTCCGGGCACTCCGGCGGGGCGCCGAAGACCATGTCGTAGGCGTACGGCCGCAGGTCGCTGACGCTCGTGAGGCGGAGGTGCTGGGCCGTCGACTCGGTCACGGCCAGGGCGTTCTGGTTCTGGGCCGGCGCCGGGTCGAGGGTTATTATCCCTCGGGTGGAGAAGGCGGCCCGCAGCAGGCCGTAGGTCGCCGCCGGGTCCGAGGTCGCCTGGCCGGCGGCCCGGTTCAGGAACTCGAGGGCGGTTCCGCTGTACTCCGGCACGAAGTCGACCGCTCCCTGCTCGAGGGCGGGCTCGACCACCTCCCGCGACGCCAGGTCGAGCGCCCGGCGTACCGGGATGCCCTTGGCCTCCATGGCCTGGCCGTAGAGCTCGGCCAGGATCCGGCTCTCGGTGAAGCCGAAGGCAGCCACGGTGACGGCGCCGGCGGGCGGAGCAGCGGTCTGGTCGCCGGCACACGCCCCCGCCAGGAGAGCGAAGGAGGTGACCAGGGCCATGGCTAGTCGCCGCACGGGTCCCACCGGCTCCATGGTCCCACCGCCGTCGACGCCCCGCCCGTCGCCGCCGCCCGACGCCGGCCGCCGGCGCCGGCGCCCCTCGGGAGAGCCGCCCCCGCTGCCCCGCGATCTGCGCCGCAGCGGGCGCTACTGGGCCGCCCTCACCGTCGGGGTGCTGTTCGTGTGGTTCCTCGTGGGTGTCACCGAGCTGGGCCAGGTGATCGACCGGCTCGACCACGCCGTGCTGCGGGAGGTCATCGAGTGGCGCAGGCCGTCGCTGGACCGGGCCATGCGCCGGCTCCAGGTCCTCGGCGCCCCCACGACGATCCTGGTCCTGCGCTGGTTCGGCATCCTCACCGCGCTGGTGTTCCGCCGGTTCCGCCAGCTCCTGGTCTTCCTCGGCTGCATCCTGCTGTCCACCGCCATCAGCGCCGGACTCCAGCAGTTCCTGGGCCGCTCCCGCCCGTTGGGCGTCCGCATCCTGGGCGACTGGACCGGCTTCTCGCACCCGTCGCGGCCGATGGTCGACATCGCCGTCTGCCTCATCGGGCTCATCTACCTGCTTGTCCCCCGGGGCGAGTGGCGGTCGAGGGCGAAGTTCGTCGCCGGCGGCTACATCGCCTTCCTGGCCCTGATCCGGCTCTACCTGGCCGTCGACCACCCCACCGACATCCTCTTCGGCGTCATCCTCGGCGTGACCATTGCCCTGATGGGCTTCCGGCTGCTGGCACCGACCGACGTCTTCCCCATCACCTACCGCCGCGGGCGCAGCGCCCACCTCGACGTCGGCGGCCCGCGGGGGGAGGCCATCAAGGCCGCGCTGAGCGAGCAGCTCGGCCTTCCCGCCGTCGACGTGCGCCCGTTCGGCCTCGACGGCTCCGCCGGCTCCACGCCCCTGCGCATCGCCCTCGCCGACCCCGACGCCCCGGTCCTGTTCGGCAAGCTGTACGCGGCCACCCACCTGCGGTCGGACCGTTGGTACAAGCTGGGCCGCACCCTGCTCTACGGCCGGTTGGAGGACGAGTCCACCTTCTCCACCGTCCGCCGCCTTGTCCAGTACGAGGACTACCTGCTCCACATCATGGGCGAGGCCGGCATCCCCACCGCCCGGCCCTATGGCTTCGCCGAGATCACCCCCGAGCGGGAGTACGTGATCGTCACCGAGTTCTTCGAGGGCGCCGAGGAGATCAGCAAGGTCGACGTCGACGTGGCCGTCATCGACGACGCACTGGGCGTGGTGCGCTGCCTGTGGGAGGCGGGGCTGGCCCACCGCGACATCAAGCCGGCCAACGTGCTCGTCCGGGACGGCAAGGTGCTGCTCATCGACGTGGCCTTCGGAGAGGTGCGGCCCTCACCGTGGCGCCAGGCCGTCGACCTGGCCAACATGATGCTCGTCCTGGCCCTGCAGTCCGACGCCGACACCGTCTACGAGCGGGCCCAGCGGCTGTTCACCCCGGACGAGATCGCCGAGGCGTTCGCGGCCACGAGGGGCCTCACCCTTACCAGCCAGCTCCGGTCCCAGCTCCGCCAGGACGGCCGGGACCTCATCGCCAAGTTCCGGGCCCTGGCGCCGGAGCGGGCGCCGATCAAGATCCAGCGCTGGAGCCTGCGGCGGGTCGCCCTCACCTCCGCGGTGCTCATCGGCAGCCTGCTTGCCTTCGTGCTGACGATCAGCCTCTTCGCCCAGGTCAGCCTGCTGTGAGGCGCCGGCGGTGGATGGCGGTGGCGATCGCGGCGCTGGCGGCCGGCGCCGGCTGCGCCCGCGTCGAGGACCACGCGGCGCCGACATGCGTGCCCAAGGGCGCCGACTCTCTGGCCCTCATGGCCCAGGCCGTTCCGTCGGCGACCAAGATCCCGTGCATCTCCAGCTACCCGGCCGGCTGGCACTTCCAGTCCATGTCCGTCCGCAACGGGGAGGCTCGGTTCACCTTGGACTCCGACCGGGCCGGCATCTCCGCGGTCAAGGTCCACCTGCGGCGGAACTGCGACCTCGACGGTGCCACCGAGATCCCGAGCGACGAGCCCGATACCCGGCGGTTCGAGCGCATCATCTCCGTCGTCGACGACTTCCAGGCCGTCCGCTCCTATACCTTCGACGGCGGCTGCATCTCCTACCGGTTCGACTTCGACCGAAGGGGCCGGGCGCTGGTCAACGAGGTGTCCGTGGCCATCGGGTTCATCGACCGCTCCGCCGTCGACGCCCTCGTGCGCGACCGTTCGGGCGGGAACCTGCACCTGTGATCAGGCGAAGCTGAAGATCGCCCCCACCACCGGCAGCCGGCCGTAGCGGCGCTCGTCGAACGCCGGGGCAGCCAGCGCCGGCCCCCGGGCCGGAGCCGGGGGGACCCGGTTGACCGCCGCCACCTCGGCCATGGCCGCCGCCGGCATCTTGAGCTGGCGGCCGGCGAGCAGGCGGGTCTCGTGGGCGCAGATCACACCCTCACCCTGGTTGTGGATGTTCGCTCCGTACCGGTAGGCGGCGGCCTCGTCGGTGGTGATCGTCACCGACCGGGCGCAGGCGCCGTTCATGAAGACGCTGTCGAGCTGGGCCTGGGGCGGCAGGGCGTCGAACGGCGGGACGAGGGGGAACGGTTCGGGGCCGACGCGGATGACCGTGACCGCGTGGTCGACGTTGACCGGGCGGGTGGAGGCGAACGACTGACCGTCCTCCTGGCGGCCGGCCCACCGGGGAAGGGGCGCCCCGTCGGGAACGATCACCACGTAGCGCTGGGGGTAGTTCCGGGGCCGCACGTTGTAGGTCAGCGTCGCCCCTTCCCCCCCGACCTCGAGGGCCACCTCCTGGCGGAAGCCCTCGAAATGCCGGAGTGCCTCGACGGCGGCCTTCTCGTCCATGCGCAGGCCATCCACGAACGACAGGACGTGGGTCAGGTGCTGGCCGGTGTCGAGGAGGTACGAGGACCTGAGCCCGTCCACGGCGAGCTCCGGGTACTGGGAGTTCACCAGCACGGTGGCGGGGTCCTCCCCCTTGGCCACGGGGTCCGCCCCACCGGTGCCGGAGCCGCCGCCGCAGGCGCAGGCGAGGAGGGCGAGCGCCACGAGCGCCGCCCGCATCAGTTGCCCGTGGCGGAAAAGTGCTGGTAGTCCGGGTTGGCCCACACTCCGCCCCACGACCACCCCGCCTCGGCGAAGGCGGTCACCAGCTCGCCACCCCGGACCGCCATGCCCGGGCGGACGTTCCTGCGGTCGAGGAACTCCCTGCCCGCCGGCGGCAGGACGTCGCCCCCGAGGACGTAGGGGTTCTCGACCGGGTTGACGTCGATGGCCCTGCCGAAGGCGTGCTGCGACCACGTCGGGGGGCCGGTGGCCACCGCGTTGCGGCAGTTGAAGCCGGCGGTGTTGTCGGCGGCGATCGAGGCGTCGTCGCTGCCGCCGTAGACGTCGATCGGCTCCATGCGCCGGATGGGGAAGCGCGTGTCGTACAGGCGCTTGAACACACCGATGACGTTGTCGGCCTCTGAGGCGTGCACCACGAGCAATCCGGTGTGGGGCCGGTCGTCGAAGCCCCAGTACGACAGCTCCAGCCGGCGGAGGTCGGCGGGGGGCACCGGGCAGCCGGGGCGCCACGAGTGCGGCAGGTCGGCGGCGGTGACCCGGTGGACCACACCGGCGAAGGGGGGCACCGGCGGCGTCGTGGCCGCGGTCGTGGCCGGCGCCGCCTGCCTGGTGGTCGACGGGCCCCCCGTCGTGGCCGGCTCGGCGCCCTCCTGCGGATCGGCGGGCGAGCCACCCCCGCACGCGACCAGTACCGCGAGGACCAGCGGGATCGCCCCCCATGCCACCCAACGGCTTCTCACCACTTCGTAAGGTAGTGACCCGTGCGACGTTCGTGCGGCCGGACGGTCGCCCTCCTCCTCGCCCTGGTCCTTCTGGCCGCCTGCGGGTCGTCATCGCAACGGGGCGAGCGCGGCCAGGCGCCGGTGCCGTCGACCACCACGGTCGCCCCCACTCCGTCCACCATGCCCCCCTCCACGGCGACCACGCCGGCGCCCGACCCGGCCCTGGCCAGGGTGGGCGACGCCGGCCAGGCCATCGTGGTGACCGCCGAGCGCTACGGGACGACGACCGCCACCCTCACCGCCTACCAGCGGGAGGGCGACGGCTGGCGGAGGGCGTTCGGCCCGTGGACGGCCCGGCTGGGGACCCGGGGGCTGGCGCCGGCGGGGGAGAAGCGCGAGGGCGACGGCCGCACCCCCTCCGGCGTCTACGGCTTCGACTTCTTCTTCGGGGTGGCCCCCGACCCCGGGGTGAAGTTCCCCTACCGGCCGGTGACCAGCCGCATCGTCTGGGACGACGACCCCGCCAGCCCCCTCTACAACACCTGGGTCGACCTGGACCGCCAGCAGGCCGGCGCCGAGCCCGAGCCCATGTTCGTGCGCCCGGCCTATGACCACGGCGCGGTCATCGCCTACAACACCGACCGGACCCCCGGGCTGGGCAGCGCCATCTTCCTGCACGTCTCCAACGGCGGCCCTACCGCCGGCTGCGTCTCCCTGCCTGCGGGCCAGCTGGTCGAGATCCTCCGCTGGATGGACCCCGGCCGTAGCCCACGCATCGTCCTCGGGGTCGCCTGAGCGGGAAGCCGGGGGTGTCGCCTACGCCGGCTCCACCCCGCACCAGCGGCACCGGCGCTCGATGAACACGACGGCGCCGTCGAGCTGCATCGAGTGGCCGCCGCTGATCTGGTGCCGCCCGACCCGACAGCGGATGCGATGCCAGGAGTCCCCGGGGTACCGGTCGCCGTAGGACCAGGGCATCCGCAGGTAGGTGACGAACGGCCCCCGCTCCCGCCGCCGCTTCGGTGGGACGGCCGGTGCCGCGGCGGCCGCCAGCTGATCGCGCAGGCGCTGGACCTCCTCGGCGCGCCCCACCGCCGGCGCCAGGTCGAACGAGGACAGCCGCTCGGGCGTCCTCTCGGTCCAGGGTTCGGGCAGCTCCGCCACGCACCACAACCTCCCACCGGGATGCCGTGATCGCAATGGATGACGGCGACACCTATCTGGGTCGGGCACGATGCGTCGACGTCTCGATCACCGATGATCGGCGTTCGTCGCCTGTCAGCCGGCGCCGGTCTCCACCCGCACCTGCTCCAGCGCCGCCTTCAGCTTGCGGATGCTCACCGGCTTGTGCACGTACACGTCCATGCCCTTGGAAAGGGCGACTTCGTCGTCGCCGGCCATGGCCCGGGCGCTGAGGCCGATGATGGGCGTCCGCCGGCCGCCGGTCTCCCGCTGATGCCGGCGTATGGCCGCCGTGGCCTCGAAGCCGTCCACGAACGGCATCTGGCAGTCCATGATGACGGCCGCGAACCGGCCCGTGGCCTCGGCTTCCGCCGCACCCCGGCCGTCGTCGAGGGTGACCACGTCGAAGCCCAGCTTCTCCAGGACGCTCTGGGTGGTGAACCGGCTCACCCGCTCGTCGTCGACGACGAGTATCCGCCGGACCTCGGGGCGCGACGGGTCCACCGGAGCGGGGGTGCACCGCTGGAGGGCCGTGTCGCCGGCTGGTCGGACTCGCCTGCTGATGGCCGCCATAGGGAGGGTCTCGACCCGCCAGTCGACTCCCTTGAGACAACTCTCCCTAAGCTGACGATCCATGCGCAGCCGGGAGATCATAGGAGATCTCCTTCGCCGCGCCTCGGTCACCGCCCCGGACCTCCTGGCCGCCGACATCGCCGCCGCCCTCCACGAGGTGGGCGGCCACCACCTCGTCCTTTACGTCGTCGACTACGAGCAGCTCAGCCTGCAGCCGGTCGGCATCGCCGTCGACCTCCTCGCCGAGGAGCCGAAGGGCGTGGCCGTCGAGGGCACCCTTGCCGGGCGGGCCTTCCAGCTCCAGCAGGTCGTCACCGCCGAGGTCGACGACGGCTGGCGGGTGTGGGCGCCCGTGCGGGAGCGGGCCGAGCGCATCGGCGTGCTCGAGTTCGGCTTCTCCGAGGTCGACGACGAGCTGCTCGGCCTGTGTGACGACCTCGGCCTGCTGGCCGGCCATCTGGTCCACACCTCGGGGCGCTACACGGACCTGGTCGAGCTGCGGCGCCGGCGCCGGCCCATGAACCTCGCCGCCGAGATGCAATGGGACATGCTCATGCCGCCGCTGGCCTTCTCCTCACCGGAGCTGGCCATCGCCGGAATCCTGGAGCCCGCCTACTTCGTCGCCGGCGACGCGTTCGACTACTCCTTGAACGGCGAGATGTTCGGCTTCGCCATCCTCGACGCCATGGGCCACGGCGTCCACTCCACCCTGGCCAGCACCCTCGCCCTCGGCGGCTTCCGCCACGGCCGGCGCCGGGGGCTGGACCTGTCGGTGATCGCCGAGCAGATCGACGACGCCCTCATCGAGCACTTGCACGGTGACGGCTTCGTCACCGGCCACATCTGCCAGCTCGACGTCGCCACCGGCGCCTTCCGTTGGGTCAATGCCGGCCATCCCCCGCCGCTCCTCATCCGCGGGGCCAAGGTGGTCGGCGAGATGAACGCCGCCCCGTGCCTTCCCCTCGGCCTGGGTATCGACATCAACGAGGTCGGCATCGTGCACCTCCAGCCCGGTGACCGGGTGCTCTTCTACTCCGACGGCGTGGTGGAAGCGCGGCCCAGGGGTGGTCCGCAGTTCGGCGTCGAGCGGCTCATCGACGACGCCGAGGAGTTCCTGGGTGGCGACCTGGCGGTGGCCGAAGTCCTGCGCCGGCTGGTCCGGCGCCTCCGCGAGCACCGTGGTGGCGAACTGGAAGACGATGCCACGCTCGTCTTCCTGGAGTGGCAGCCGGGGCGCTAAGCGGTCGCCGTCGGCTGGACCAGCCGCCGCAGCGGCCCGTCGGGGCGCAGCGAGAGGTCCTTGACCAGGTGGACGATCGTGCCCGCTTCAGGGCGGGACTCGAAGCGTACGGAGTCGACAAGGGCGGCCATGAGGGCCATGCCCCGGCCCCGCTCCTCGGAGGGGCCGGCCATGTTGACGCCCAGGGAGTCGGAGTCGAACCCCCGGCCGCTGTCGATCACGCGGATCTCGCACGTGGCATTCTCGATCACCAGGTGGACTTCGTACTGGTCGTCGGCGCCTGAGTGCTTGACCACGTTGGCCGCCGCCTCGGTGAGGGCCAGGATGACGTCGCCCACCTCCTCGGGGACGACGCCCAGCTCCTCGAGGGCGGACGCGGTGATGTGACGGACCACGGACAGGGTCGATGAGTCCCGTGGAAGGCAGAGCATGAGTGAAATCCTCACGGCTGGTCCTCTCACTGGGGGGACGACCGGACGGCCGGCGCCGGTGCCCGAGACGAGGTGGTGTACGCACAGGGCGAGGCCCGTTTGTCGCCGACAGTGGAGATGCCTGATGTCATACGGGCGCCTCCCTTCGTGTCGACGACCTACGAAGGTTCTTCCGCCCGCGCCCGGCGGTGAAACCACCCACAGTGACATCGGTGGAAAGCCCAGACATGCGTCCGCCGTTCGGCCTGGACCGTCGCCCCGGCGCTCCACGCCGGCTTGCCACCTGGAGGTGCGTCACTGCTTGCGGGCGATGGCCTCCGCCAATTCCTCCTTGTTCATCGAAGAGCGGCCCTTGATCCCGAGGCCCTTGGCCCGCTCGAGCAGGGTCTGGCGGGTGTTGCCCACCACGTCGACACCACCGAAGGTCTTCCCGCCCTTGCGGGCGGCGCGGCCACCCTTGGCCGCCTGCGGGTCTGACGGGCCCTTCTGCTTCTTGGGCTGCCAGCGGTCGCCCACCTTCTCGAAGGAGTGCTTGAGGGCGGCGAAGGCGGTGCGGTGGGCCCGCTCGCCCTCCCCGTAGCTCTCGACGGCGGAATCGTGGGCCTTGGCCCACGTGCGCCGGGCCTTGGCCGGGGAGCGCTCCAGCGTGCCCGGCATCTCGTCCTTGGCAGGCATCGGGTACCTCCTGAGCTCGCGAACGCCGTGTATCTACCCCGGGACGGGGGTGTGGCTACCTGCCGGCGGCGTCCAGGACATCCGACGACGCACGTGGAGGGAGTCCGGCGATCTGGCGCCCGAGCGCACCGAGGTACCTGCAAAGGAAGGCGACCGTCCCCGGTTCGGGGGCGAGGGTCGGCAGGTCGCCGGCCCGCAGAATCGTCGGCCTCGGCGAGCAGGTGACCAGGTCGGTCAGATGGCCTCGACGTCGAGTATGTCGAAGGCCGGGACGGACCGGGCGTCGAGCTCGAACCACACCAGCTTGCCGCCCGCCGTTCGCTCCGACCCCCACCCCGAGGCCAGACGCTCGACCAGCAAGAGCCCACGTCCCGTCCCTGACAGGTTCGAGTAGTGCTTACGAACGGGCAGCGCGGGATTGCCGTCGTGGACCTCGATGCGCGCCCGACCGTCACCGCACTGCACGACCACTTCCAGCGGCGTGCCGCTGTGGAGAACGGCGTTGGCCACCAGCTCGCTGACCAGCAGGGTGGCGGTGTAGGCCAGATGCTCGAGACCGGCGCCGGCGAGCGCCGATTCCACGAAGGCGCGAGCCTTGCTGGCGCTGATGGGCGCCGAGGGCAGCGACTGGCGGCGCTCGGTCACCGTCATGCCGGGGGCACCCGGGCGATCAGCACGGCCATGTCATCGTGCGGCTTGTCGGTGAAGAGGTTGCGGGCCTCCTCCTCGATGCGGGCGGCGAGGGTGGCGGCGTCGGCGCCGACCAACGTGGCCAGTACCCTGGCGATGCCGTTCTCCTCGAAGAACTCCCGGCCCCGGTGGCGCTCGACGATCCCGTCGGTGAAGCACACCAGGGCGTCTCCGAGGGCAAGCTCGACGTCGACGTCGTGCAGCTCGATCACCGGCGACGCCCCGATCAGGCTTCCGGGCCGGCCCACGGCGTCCACCTGTCCGCCGGCCCGGGCGACCAGCGGCAAGGGGTGCCCGCCCGAGCACACCACCACGCCGGCACCGTCCTTTCGCGGCTCGACGATGGCGACGGCGACCGTGCAGAAGCGAGGCTCGGTCAGCTCCCACGCCGGCTGCTCGAAGGCCTGGAGAGCGGCGATGCGATCGGCTTCGGCGGCGAGGAGCACCCGGTTCAGGTGGGCCAGGATGGCCGACGGCCGGGGCTCGTAGAGGGCGATCGAGCGGATGGTGTGGCGGGCCAGGCCGGTGACGGCGGCGGCGTCGACGCCCTTGCCTCGCACGTCGCCCACCACCAGCAGCCACCGCCCGCCCTCGATGGCGAAGGCGTCGTAGAAGTCGCCCCCCACCTCGACCCCCTCGCCGGCGGGCGCGTAGCGGGCGCCGAGCTCCAGGCCGGGGATCGACGGCAGGCTCGGGGGCAGCAGGCTGGCCTGGAGGCTGCGGGCCACCCGGCTGCGGTCGGCGAACAGCCGGGCGTTCTCGATGGCGGTGCCGGCCCGTACCGCGAGCTGCTCGGCCAGCTGCAGGTCGGCCTCGTCCAGGTGCCGGCCGGTCTCGGTCACCAGGGTCAGCACCCCGACCTTGCGGTTCTGGGAGTGCAGCGGGATCGACACCACCGACTCGGAACCGGCGTCGCCGATCCCTTCCTCGATGAGGTGGCGGAGCCCCTGGGCCTTGGCCGGGTCCGTGTGGGAGACGGCCACCGGAAGGGGATTGCCCCGCTCGTCGACCATCTGGATGGCGCAGCCGTCGGCCAGCCGGGGGACGGCGAGGTCGACCACCTGGGCCAGGGTGGTCTCGAGGTCGAGGACGGACGAGGCGAGGGTGGATGACGCCTCGGCGAGGAACGTCAGGCGTTCCTGGGAGCGCTCGGCGGCCATGCGGGCCTCGCGCTCGGCGGCCACCGCCTCCCGGGCGTCCTCGTACAGGGCGGCCCGGCGCAGGGCGGTGGCACACTGGGCGGCGAGGGCGGAGAGGATCCGCTGCTCAGCCTCGCTGAACTCCCGTTGGCGCGGGAACCCGATGACCATGGCCCCGAAGGCGGTGCCGTCCTCGTCGATGAGCGGCGTCACCGCGACGGCGGCCGAGTCCTTCATGGGGGTGCCCCGGAACACCGGGTACCGGGCGTCACGGTCCTCGATGCCGTCGAGCAGCACCATCTGACCGGTGCGGATGGCGTCGCTGGCCGGCAACGAGGCGGAGAGCGGGAAGCTGCTCCAGCGGGCTTTGATCTCCTCGCGGTAGCCGACCTCGTGGACGATCTCGACCGTCTCGCCGTCCTCGGCCACCAGGAGGATGGAGCCGCTGCGCCCGCCCACCGCCGGCACGCCTTCGGTCAGCACCGCATCGGCCACCGAGTGGGCGTCGACGGCCCGGATGAGCGACATGGTGACGTCCTGCAGCCCCCGCAGGCGCATGGCGACCGTCTCGGCCTCGGCGCGAGTGGCCCGCTCGACGGCGAGCAGGTGGGCCCGCTCCTCGTCGGCCAGCCGGCGGGCGGTGATGTCGGTCATGCAGCCGATGCGCCCGGTGACGCGCCGGGCGTCGTCCAGGGTGACCTGGCCCCGGCCCTGCAGCCAGTGGATCGATCCGTCGGGCCAGACCACCCGGTACTCCAGGTCGTAGGATCCCTTGGTCTCGAGCGCCCGGTCGAGCACGGCCCTGACCCGGTCGCGGTCGTCGGGGTGCACGATGGAGAACCACGCCTCGGACGTGCCCTCGAACGTGCCCGGCTGGAGGCCCAGCAGGGCCTCCGCCGTCTCGTCGAGGGTGACCCGGGAGGTCTCCCGGTCCCAGCGGAGGATGCCGAGGCGCCCGGCCGCCAGGGCCAGCCGCTGCTCGTCGCGGGTGGCTCGCAGCTCGGAGGCCAGCCGGCGCTCGGCGGACACATCCTCGGCCTCGCCCACCACGGCGACCACGTGGCCCCGATCGTCGACCACCGCCCGGTGGACGATGGCGATCTCGAGCGTGTGCCCGTCTTTGTGGCGGATCAGGAACTCGCCCGACCATTCCTCGCCGACGCCGACCTTCTCCAGGATCTCGGTGGCCCGCCCGACGAGCGCCTGGGGCACGAGCAGCTCGACGGCGTCACGACCCAGCGCCTCCTCCGAGCTCCAGCCGTAGAGCCGCTCGGCACCCCGGTTCCAGTACACGATGCTGCCCGCCGTGTCGGTGGCCACGACGGCCCGGCTGATGGCGTCGAGCACGGAGGCCGGGGTGACCGGCAGCACCCGCTCGGTCATGCGATCAGCGCGCCTGCGGGATCATCGATGCGGGCGCGGACACACGCTCAGTGTACGGGGCAGGCGGCTCGAGGGATGGGCGACGGCTCACCACGACCCCCCGCCCCCCCCGCCGC
>Ga0247713_1000123_pt1 | contig 54146 bp, 55 predicted proteins | sample 21E_NmetaG_FD_189936 | JGI IMG/M metagenome (GOLD analysis project Ga0247713, IMG submission 189936) | Soil microbial communities from hillslope of Landscape Evolution Observatory, University of Arizona, Oracle, AZ, United States - 2-1-E_N | ecosystem: Engineered > Artificial ecosystem >...
CTTGCAAAGCAGGTGCTCTACCAACTGAGCTACCGCCCCTCACAAACCCGAGTTTACCTGCACAAACTCACTCGACCGGTGGTGCGAGAAGCGGTGCTGTTGCGAGAAGGTGCACGTGTGAAACAGCGCCTGCCGAAAGGGCGGTACTCCTGTCAAGCCTTGCGCGATGGAAAGATGTCGTCCTTTGTGGCTCGAAGAGCACCCAACTGATCGCTTCACACAAGTCCCTCACGCGGTCGCTCAGCAGCGGATTTCCGTCACCAGAGTGGCACCCGGCACGTCTTAGTAGCGTGAGAGGGATCGCAGCCCAACCAGGCGGAGGCGTGATGGCCGGCGCGGCCCACGAGAGGCTGAACGAGCTCTACGCGCTCCATGCCCCATCGGCAATCCGGCTGGCGTTCCTCATGACCGGGGACGGGGATGTGGCCGAGGATCTCGTCCAGGAGGCCTTCGCCCGGCTTTACGCGCGCTTCGGGGAGCGAAAGGCCCCCGAAGGGATAAACGCCTACCTCCGGCGCACGATCGTCAACCTGTCGCACGACCGGCACCGCAAGCTCAAGACCCTGCGCGCGTTCATAGCCCGCGGCCCCCAGCAGAGCACCGAGCTACCTGCGGATTTCTCGGGCAGAATCGACATGAGAGCGCGTCTGCAACGACTTCCCCATCGCCAACGCGCGGCACTGGTGCTCCGCTATTACGTGGACATGACCGAGGCTCAGGCAGCTGATGTCATCGGCTGCTCGCTACCCGCGCTCAAACAACTGGTCCAAAGAGGTCTCAAGACGATGCGCCAGCAACAGCAGGGAGAACACCATGGGTGACGACGAACGCTACATTAGAGCTCTGCTCGAAGCCGAATCTGAGCGGGCACCCCGAACCCAAGGTCTGCGCCGGTCCACCATCCGACGTGGCTTGGGTGGGCGGATCAGCATCATCGCCCTCCCGGCGCTGGTGGTTGCTTCGATCGCATGGATGGCGATCGCGAGTCCCTTTGCACCTGACCCAGAATCCGATGTCGTTGCTCCCGGCCCTCAGGCCCAAGACGGCCTAATCGCATTCACCACACAGAAACAAGGTGAAGCGTCCTCATGGATCGCGGTCGTGCCGGCCTCCGGTGGAGAGGTCACTCGCCTTCACGAGGGAAGAGACCCAGCGTGGTCACCTGACGGAACCCGCATCGCCTTCGGCTGCGACCGAGGTATCTGCACGATGAAGGCAGACGGGTCAGAAGTCAGCCAACTCACCGATCCCCCAGCACCAGCCTACGACGAAGAGCCCAATTGGGGACCCGGGGGCTTCATCGCTTTCACACGGAGTCACATGGACGGTTCGCAGGGCCGGGACATCCTCATGATTCGACAAGAGGGGGGGCGCCCCACTCCGCTGATCGAGGAGGAAGCGAACTTCGCGCCGTCGTGGTCGCCGGATGGGCGCGCGATAGCGTTCGTGCGGGGGATCGGTCCTCTTCTCGACGCACCCGAAGGCGGCTTCCAGCTGTGGAGGATGAACGCCGACGGTAGTGGGCTCGTCCGACTCACAGAGGATGGAGCGGGACGACCCGATTGGTCACCGGACGGGAGCTCGATCCTGTTCGACGAGGCCTCCACTCTGTGGACCATCCCGGCCGACGGAGGCGAGCCCCGGAAGCTGCCCATGGTTGGCGGCCGGGGATTCGATGTCGGGTCGTTCGCGACCTGGGCACCCGATTCAAGACGGATCGCGTTCATGTGCTCGTCCACCGGGTCGGACAACAACGACATCTGCCTCTCAGAGACTAATTCGAAAGGCTGGAACGTTCTGGTCGCAACCGATGAAATCGAGGCTTCACCGGCGTGGCAGCCAAGCACGCCCAACGAAGAGATTGCCGAGGCCACGCCTACCGAAGCTCCCGGCGGATATGTGGTCGGCTCGGATGAAATCGTGATGGCCTTCGGCAGTGAGGATGATATCTGGCTCGCGATAAGCGACGGCTCGGTTGTGAATATCACCCAGTCCCCCGAAACGGAATCAAGTCCGACGATCTCCTTCGACGACAAGGTCCTGGTCTACGAGCGCGAAGGCGGACTCGTTTACCTCCGTCTCGACACGGGTGAGTCAGCTGAGTTCGCCGATGGGTACTCGCCTGCCTTCGGTCCTCTCGACTACCTCGCGTGGGATAGCGGAGCAGGAGAGGTTGTCGTCGGCTCACCGTTCTCGGATTGGACCGTTCGGGCTCCGAATGGCCCCCGCGGGCAGGGGGCGACCTCATTCAGCTTCGCGTGGGATCAGAGCCTCGAGCTCCTCCACTACAGCATCGCGGTCGGCCACGGAGTGAGCCCCCATTACATCGATCTCGTCCGCGTCGACGGGTGGGAATGTGCCGAATGCGGTGGCGGGCTGGAACTGGGCAGAGTCCGCGAGCTCCAACCAGACGACGGTACGGAGGGTGAATTCCTTTCAACCTCCTTCGGAACAAGCGTCGACGTCCTTCGGGTTTGTTGCAGGGAGAGCGACAGCGATCCCTGGCAGACCGCCGAGATAGGTGGCCTCGACTCGTTCGATACCGGGACCCTCTACAACCGCCTCAGGAGTCTGGATGACGTGCCGCTCGATCTAAGCGGGACCAATCTGGGCCTCGCACACGCGGGATCTTTAGAGGCGACCGTCAAAGGAGACGCGGTGGAGTGGCAGGTCACGAACCGGAACGCATGGTTCGTGATCAATGACTTCAACCTCTGGTTGCTGACGGATGGGCGGGACCCCGTGCTCCTGCCCTTCCAAGTAAGCGGAGGGGTTGCAGTGGCGCCGGCCTTCGCGCGATCGCCGCTGATCCACAGCTTCTAGCTCGCGGCGCTGTCGTCACGACACAAAATGAAGAGCGCCCAACTGGGCCCCGTTTCGCTGAAGGCTTTCCGCCTCCGATATCTGCACCTCTTCGAGGGTCTTAAACTTGACGTAGCGGGTCTGTCCGGTGGTACCAAAGCGGGACCGGAGAGTCGCCGCCGAAGAAGACAACATTCACCGTAACGTCGTAGCCGACCACCTCGATGGTCCACCCGAGTTCTGGCAACCGGTGTACGCCTTCTTCCACTTGATGGCGTATTGAAGTCCGGGGATTGCCTTTCGGATCAATTCGTCCACCGGCGTGACGATGGGATGCTGATCCGGCATCACACGCCGGATCCAATTCTCGATGTCGGCATGGCTATCCGATGGCACGGGGCGGCCTTCGCCGTATCCGTCCTAGGTGCTTTCGCCATCGCGCGTCTCCTCTGTTCTGCATCGCTCTAACGCATGCTAATCTGTAAGACAAATTCTCACAGGAGGTCTGATGGCGACGCCAAGGACGTTCACGATCTCCCTGCCTCCAAAGCTCGCTCGTCAAGTCGATAAACAGGCCGCAGCGGAGGGGAGGACCCGCAGCGAGCTGTTTCGCGAGGCCGTGCGCCAATACATCGCTCGTCGCGAGAGATGGAATCAGATCTTCTCCTACGGGGAGGACGTCGCCCGTGGGCGTCGCTTGACGGAGGCGGATGTTAATCGAGCGGTGGCAGAGGAGCGCCGGAACCAAACCTAGGTGCGCGCTCTCCTCGACACCAATGTCGTCATCTCGGCAGTCCTGTTCGGTGGCCTCCCACGACAGATACTCAAGGCCGCCCTCGAGGGCGGCCTCGACGTCATCACGAGTCCGGCTCTGCTTGCCGAGCTGGAGAGAGTGCTAACGCGGAAGTTTGCGTTCAACTCCACCACGGCCGCATCGATCCGGTCGGAGCTAGAGGCCCTCGGTAGGGTAATTGAACCGGCATCGATCAAACGGGTGACGAAAAGCTCGGCCGATGACCTAGTGCTCGCGGCCGCGATCGCCGGTGAGGTTGACGTGATCGTTACGGGAGATAGGGAGCTGCTCGACATCGCGACCTACGAAAACATCAGGATCGAGTCACCCCGGACGTTTCTGGAGGGCTTGGAGAAGAGCACCTAACGGTCAGGTTTCGCTTGCCGATACCGCCTGAATCAGCACGTAAGCACAGCGCTCGGCGCGTCCTACTTGCAAAGCAGGTGCTCTACCAACTGAGCTACCGCCCCCAGGAAACATCAGTCTAGCTGGGAAAACGCCTTCTTCGAAGTCCGGAACCATCCCATCCCGTCGCGGTCGCCGAGCGCAGCCGGTGGCAACCAAGGCTCTCGATGTGTAGCCATGGCCTCCTTTCGGTGTATGCTTTGGTGTATGCGAACCAACATCGAGATCGATGACGACGTCCTGAAAGAGGTCCGGCGCCTCACTGGCGCCAGAACCAAGCGGGAGGCAGTCGACCTAGCGCTGCGTGAGCTCGTCGCCCGCCACCGGCGCCTCGGCCTACTCACTTTGAGGGGAAAGGTCCGCTGGGAAGGCGACCTCAACGAGGGCCGGACCGGCAGAGCGTGATTGTCGTCGACACAAGCGTCTGGATCGACGTCCTCAACGAAGTCGAGTCACCCCGGGCGTCCCGCTGCATCGAACTGTTGGAGGATGGCGCGCCACTGGCCCTGACGGATGTGATCTTCACCGAGATCCTGCAGGGATTCCGTAACGAGCGCGAAGTCACTCGGGTGGAGAGACACCTGCGTGCCTTCCCCGTCCTCCGGTTAGAAGGCCTGGATGACTTCGCTCTTGCCGCCGGGCTGTATCGAAGAGCGCGGCGTGCAGGCGTCACGGTTCGAAAGACGCTCGACTGCCTGATCGCAGCTCCCTGCGTGAGAGACGGCGTACCCATCCTTCATGCAGACGATGATTTCGATCGCCTCGCATCATGCACGGGTCTAGAGGTTTTCACCTAGGGTCCAAGCGGGGCGCGCGGGACTTTTGTTTCTGCAGTCGGGACCGAGAGCATCCCGATGCGCCGCCGGCGTGTGCCGCGCTATGCTCGTTCTGCTCGTCGACATGGTCGTCGGAGAAGGAGGGGCTGATCTTGAGTTCATATTCCAGATGGGCAACCGCGGTTGCCACGGTCGCGTTGCTGGTGGGCGCAGCAATCCCGGCAGCGGCCGACCACAAGACCAGACCCAGCACGAAGAACATGCATGCGCTGGGTCACAGCGAACACCGCGCGGAGTTCTTCGGCCCACCGGCCGCGGAACGCCACGTCAACTCGGACCTTGCGTTCTGGGGCGATCTCGCGTTCAACGGAAACTACGACGGGTTCCGCATCATCGATATCTCCGCTCCGGGCGACCCGAAGGAGATCTTCCACCAGCGCTGCAACGGCGACCAGGGCGACATCGTCGTGTGGGACGACATCCTCGTCCGTTCGTGGAACTCACCGGCCCCCGCGGGAAGGTTCTGCGACGGGCAGCCCGTACCCGCCGGGTTCGAGGGTCTCCACGTGTTCGACATCAGCGATCTGACGAATCCGGAACTGGTCGCATCAGTGCCCCTCGGATGCGGATCGCACACCGCGACCGGAGTACCGGATCTCGCCAACAACCGCTTGATCGTCTACAGCAACGTGTCGAGCGGATGCAACTGGATGGATATCGTCGAGGTCCCGCTCGGCGCGCCGCAAAACTCGCACCTGTTGCGGACCGAACCGATCATGGGCGGCACCCTCGGAAGTAACAACGGATGTCACGACGTCGGCGTGATCCTGGGCGACGTGAACCTGGCCGCGTGCGCCAGCGGACATGCCGCCAACGTCTTCAGCGTCGGCGCGCCGAACGGCGGCACGCTCGAAGACCCGCGCTTCCTCTACACGATCGAGGAGCAGGACGCCGGAGGCAAAGTCGGCGTCGGCGGGCGCTGGCACTCGGCCGCGTTCACGTGGGACGGAGAGGTACTGGTGCTCGGCTGGGAGCCGGGCGGCGGCGCCGCGCCCGAGTGCGAGGCGAGCGACCCGGACATCAAGAAGTCGCTGTTCTTCTACGACGCGGCGACCGGAGCGAAACTCGGCCGATGGGTCCTCCCCCGCCCGCAGAGCTCGGCGGAGAATTGCACCGTGCACAACTACAACATCGTCCCCCTTCGCAGCGGCCGCTACGTGGCGGTCAGCGGCAACTACCAGGCGGGCACATGGGTCACCGACTTTACCGACCCGGCGAATGCCACCACGGTGGCGTGGTCCGATCCACCGCCGGTCACACCGGCCAACCTCGGTGGGGCATGGTCGACCTACTGGTACAACAACTTCCTGTACGAAAGCGAGATCCAAACGGGCCTCAATGTCTTCCGGGTGAGCGACCAGGTGCTCGGCGGCGCGACCCGGCTCCCGCACCTCAACCCACAAACGCAGGAGTTCTCTCTGTAGCAAGCGTAAACCGGGCGGGGGTGGCAAGAGCCAACCCCGCCCGAAACGCGCCCGCGTTTCTCTCGGTCTCATATTCGCCCGACAACCGAGCCGAATAGAGCACCTAACCGAACAGGTTTCGCTTCGGTAGTTTCGCCTGGAATCTGCCCCCGAGCACACCGCTCCGCCCGTCTTCTTGCAAAGCAGGTTGCTCTACCAACTGAGCTACCGCCTGGGAATAGCCAGTTTTACCTGCGCCGAGATAGCCGGCGACAGCGGCTGGTTCATCGAGCCCACGCCTCGCGCTGATGGTCGGCTGCCGGCACGTTAACTCCCCGGGGAACCCAGGGGACCGGCTTAACGTCGTAGAAGGTATGAGGAGCCACGCCCTGCGATTTCTTGTGTCCTCGCTCTTGGTCGCAACGGCTGCCTGCGGAGAACGTAGCTCTTCGAATGAGACGGACGGCTCTGCTCAGGAACGGTCGGCCGCGTCCTACGACGGCACCTGGAAACTCGTCGAGGGCCGCGGCCCGCAGGGAGTTGTGCCGATCATCGGCGGGTACCGCATCACCCTCACGATCGACGGCGACAGCGCCGCTGGTACTGCAGCATGCAACCAATACGGAGGCGACGCCGCGATCGATGAGGGGTCGTTCGACCTCCTCAGGGACGGGATCAACGAGATGGGGTGCAGATCGGACCTGTCGGAGTCCGAGGCCGCCTACATGATGGCGCTGCAGGCAGCCGACACGATCGCGCGCGACGACGACATTTTGATCCTGACCGGCGAGGAAACAGAGTTGCGCTTCGAGATCGTCCCGCCCCTCCCTACTGCGGATCTGATCGACAAGCCCTGGGAACTGGAATCCTTGATCTTCGGAACGGGGGGCAAGCGCAGAGTTGCCGCGACGGCGCCGGCACGGCTGCTGCTAGACGGTGATGGGACCATCAGTGGTACGACAGGATGCCGTGAGCTCTACGGTGACTGGATCGAGGACGGAGATGAGATCGCATTCCCAACGTTCGGTGCGGAAGGGAACTGCCCGGAGGAGCTTCGCGACCAGGATAGTCATGTTGTCACCGTTCTCGGCGACGGTTTCGCTCCGACAGTCGAGGGGGGCCGATTAACCCTCCTCGACCGAGGGGGCCTTGGGCTGGAGTACAGGGCGGCGCCGAGTTAACCATTCATCTCGAGCTCTCTAGCATCCGCGGAAACCGCAACCAATCCTTCCAACCTGCACCGAGCTTGCCGGCTGGTTCAAAAAAAGCCCTTGACCGGGCGCCGTGAGGGGCGTAATAGAGAAGCATGGCAAGCACAGCACCCGCCGTCGAGCGGGACGAGGTGTCCTTTCGCCTCAACGAGTTCGTCATCGACTGCCGGGACCCGCAACAACTCGCCCGGTTCTGGAACGCCACTCTCGGCTACGAGGTGTGCGAATGGGACGGAGATTTTGCCGCGATCGAGGACCCGGACGGGTCCGGGCCCACCATCTGCTTCCAGAAGGTCGCCGAGGACAAACTCTCCAAGAACCGCATTCACTTCGACCTCGACGTGCCCGAGGGCACGCTTGAGGCGGCGATCGCTCGTCTGGTCGGACTCGGCGCCCGACGGGTGAACGTGGGGCAGCGAGATGATTGCTCGTGGGCGGTCATGGCGGACCCCGAGGGCAACGAATTCTGCGTCGTCGCCTAGGGGGCGGCCGGAACAAGACGCGGGATGAGGCGTGCGGCCTCCCAAAGGCATGCGAGACGACACTTTATCCAGCACAATGCACCTGTGGGTCGCGCGCCGTTCGTGGTCGCTCGTAATCCGGATGCCGGGAGCAGGCTCCCGTTTCTCGTCAACGTCCCCCTCGACGACGGCCTCCTTCTGAAAGCTCGAGAGACGTGGCCGCGCTCCGCGCGCGTTTACTGCCATCCGTTGGATGAAGGGTGGCCGAGCGAGCCCGAGGTCCTAGAAGAGGTGCCGGTCAAATTGTGCCGACGCCGGGGGGCCGCCGTCGACCTGGTGCTCGACCGGCCGCACCTCGCCCGCTCCCAGTTCGTGTTCACCGAGGTGCGGGGGCGCCCCGCGATCTTCTGGCAGACGCAGAAGACTGCGCGTGCCGCGAATCCCGGAGCACGGGTCCCGCGTCGACGCTCGATGACGAAGCTCATGATCGTGGTCGACACGCGGGAGCGTTACCCGTTCCGCTTCGGCGCGCACCCGGTTGAAACCGCTCGCGCGGCCCTCTCGGCGGGTGACTATGCGGTCGGTGATGCGGACGAACCGATAGCAGTGGTGGAAAGAAAGACTCTGGAGAACTTCGTGACGTCTCTGTCGGACGGGACGATGAGCTTTCAGATGCAGCGGCTCGGCGAGATGCCGCTGGCCGCGGTCGTGGTCGAGGGGCGCTACTCCGAGCTGTTCCGGCTCCAGCACGTCAACCCGGCGTGGATCGCCGATGTGCTGTCGAGACTCCACGCCCGGTATCCGGAAATCCAGGTCACATTCGCCGACTCCCGAAAGTTTGCGGAGGAGTGGACCTACAGATTCCTTGCCAGCGCGGCTTCCGATCGAGCTCCTTAAACCGCCCTTTCATCCGCTGGCGCCAAGGGCCGCGCGCGGCCCGCGAAAGGCGGATCCTGTGCCGGGCCGGCGCAGACGGGCGTGGCTTCGGTATCGGGGGGAATATAGGGGAGGAGGCCGGGTTAACCCAGGAGAGAACAACAGACCGTAGGAGGGCATAGTGGCGAACATGCAGGCAGTCGGCGAGCACGACTTCAACGAGGTCGTGCTCGGTTCGGACTCCCCGGTCATCGTCGACTTCTGGGCCGAGTGGTGCGGTCCCTGTCGCTTGGTCACACCCGAGCTCGAGAAAATCGCCTCCGAATACGGCGACAAGGTCAAGATCGTCAAGCTGAACATCGACGAGGCACCGTCGGTCGCCGCCAAGTACGGGATCATGAGCATTCCGACGATCGCGCTGTTCGTGGATGGTGACGTGAAGTCGCAGGTGATCGGCGCGCGGCCGAAGGCCGACATCGTGATGGGGCTCGGCCTCAACAGCTGAAGTTGTGGGCCACAGACAGTTTTGGAGGGGGGCGGCAAACCGCCCCCCTCTGCGCGTGCCGGTGAAAGGCGGCAGGTAAGATACGCCGTCGCGCGGGCCCATAGCTCAGCTCGGTTAGAGCGCACCCCTGATAAGGGTGAGGTCGATGGTTCAAATCCATCTGGGCCCACACATCAGAAAATCATGAACTGCTGCCCGAAATCCATTAATGCGGGGGAGCTTCGTCCCCCGACCGCGCTGGAGAGAACCGCGGAGAACGGAGCTACGCACCGGCCGGGTCAGGCGACAGGACCCTCTACGTTCACCACCACTTCTCCTCTGCCCGATCGGAAGGCGATGAGCACGGACGTCTCGTTGGTGGGGTTGCTCTCGCGGTGGACCGTGTGAGGGGGCACATGGACGAAATCACCGGGTCCTGCGTCGCTACCTGGTTCCAACGTTAGGACACAGACTCGACTGCGCGCAATCATCGGCCTGCTTGGGGTTGGGCCGCGACTAACTCAACCTCAAGGACGAGTGGGGCCGGATCCAGCAAGGCCTCGAGAAGGTTCGCAGGAATGCGATGCCTGGGTGGCCCGATTTCCGATACCGCTTATCCACACCGGGGGCGGGGTCTTCCTCCCGTTTTCGCGACGCGAGCGCGGCCGCGACACCTACGGAGCCGGACGCTATCTCCTCGACTCGGTGAAGGGCGCGGATCTGGGAAGCGACGGCAACCAACTCATCCTCGACTGCAACTTCGCCTACAACCCGTCGTGCTCGTACGACCCCCGCTGGGCATGTCCGCCGGCACCTCCCGGCAACCACCTCGAGGTCGAGGGTAAAGTGGCCGCCGCCTCCCGGCGCATGATCCTGTGACCAAACCCTAAGGAGCCCGCGGTAAGTGTGCTCGGTGGATCCCTGGGCGACCTCTACGGCCGCCGGCGTATGGTCGCGGTCGGGCCGGTGGGCTTCGGTCTGTCGTCCGCCCCCTGCGAGGCGGCACCGTCGGTGGAAGCCTTCGCCTCGTGCGAGGAGGTCCCGTGACGATCATCGTCGAACGACTCGCGCTCCTCGACTGGAAACGACGGGTCTTTGAGCTGTACTCCGAGATTCGGCGCGCCGACGATCCGCGCGCCGCGTGGCAACACTGGGCGGCGGTCCGCCGGGAGCTGTTTGCGACCCATCCGTCGTCACCCATTCCGCCGGGTGACCGCGACGGCTACGCGGGCCCGCACCTGTTCGACTACAACCCCCAGATGCGCGTGCCGGGCAACGTAGAAGGCTCGGCGAACGACTCCTACTCGGTGCCCACCTCCACCGGGCCAGACATCCGCTTCTCACGTCTCGGCATCGTCCACTTCGAGCTTCACGGCGCGCCGCAACAACTAGATCTCCTGTGGCTCGAAGGCTACGGGGGCGGGATCTTCCTCCCGTTTCGCGACGCGAGCGCGGGCCGCGACACCTACGGAGCCGGACGCTATCTCCTCGACTCGGTGAAGGGCGCGGATCTGGGAAGCGACGGCAACCAACTCATCCTCGACTTCAACTTCGCCTACAACCCATCGTGCTCGTACGACCCCCGCTGGGCATGTCCGCTGGCACCTCCCGGCAACCACCTCGAGGTCGAGGTCCGCGCCGGAGAAAGGCTCGAGGGGCCCGGCCTCCCGGACCCCTCGAGCTAGTCGCTCGGCCTTTTACTCCGCCGGCTGGGCGAGATCGCTCATCGTCGTCAAGCCGAACTCGTCGGCGGTCTCCTGCGTGACGACGAACGCATTGGTGTCGTTCGCATCGGAAGATTCCAGCAGCACCTGCGAGCTCTCGGCGAGCAGCGGCTCCAGCAGCTCCCGGTTGTTCTCCGGGTCGCCGGTGGCTTCGGCATCCGGGTCGAGAAACAGCAGCAACGATCCCAAGTACTCCGGCGCGACGTCGACCTCCCCCGACTCGAGCGCCGGTTGCAGAACCTCGCGCGAGCCCACGTCCTTGCGCGAAACGTCGTAACCGGCCTCGCGCAACACGGTCGCATACATCTCCGCGACGATTTGGTTCTCGGCGAACTGAACCGATCCGACGGTGATCTTGCCGGAGCCGCCGGCCCCGTCACCCGAAATCCCCTCCTGCGCCAGAAAGTCGGCGGCGACATCGGCGGGTTCCTCATCGTCGATCTCGACGCGCCCGTTCAACTCGGTCATCGTCTGCGTGTCGAGCGCGGCACTGACCTCGTTCAACAGGGACTCGACCGTGTCGTCGGCGGCCTCCTCGCTCACGACCGGAGTGATGTTCTCCGCCGTCTGAAGGCTCTTGTCGTCCTCCAGGACGACCCATCCCCGGTCACCGATCACGCTCGACGTCGAAAAGAGCAGCCCAACGTCGATTCGACCGCTCTCGATCGCCTTGACCGTCAGCGGGCCGCCGACGTCGAGCGGCTGGAACTCCTCGAACTCGATCCCGTAGGTCTCCTCCAGCCCCGGGAGACAGAAGGGCCTCTCGGGGCACTCGGGAGGGCCTCCCAGCACGAGTTGTTCGGCGACGGTTCCTTCGCCGCCGCCGCCCCCGGTGCCTTCCTCTTCGTCGCCGCCCACACCCGACCCGCATGCGCCGAGCATCAGCAACAGCGCAATGAGGGCCGCCCCGTGAACGGTATTGCGGAACCTCCGCATGGGTTCTCTCCTCTCCGTCTCGAGGGAAGACGAATTTCGCCTTCCGAGTCCGAGCGACACTACCGGAGGCGCGGCCCACAAGCCGTCTCGGCGCGCCGAGACGGTTACACCGGGGTGGGAGCGGATGCCGGCGGCGCGCCGGGCATGTTTCGGTGGGAGGTCGTCTTCGGCGACAGGAGGCGCGCCGCGACGCCGAAGGCAAATTCGGTTGCGATCGCGACCAGCGCGACGAGAATGGCGCCCGCCAGGAGTAGCACCCTGTTCTGCGACGCAAACCCGTCGACTATGTAGCGGCCGATCGCGCCGCCGCCGGCGACGCCCCATAGCGTCGCGGTCGCAATGCTCTGCACCGACGCAATGCGGAACCCCGAGACGATCAACGGCATGCCGAGTGGAATCTTCACCCGGCGCAGAATCTCAGTGCCGGACATGCCCATGCCGCGCGCCGCCTCGACGAGATCGTCGTCGACGCCCTTGATGCTCACATAGGTGCTGATCAAGAGAGGCGGGATCGACAGCAGAATGAGTGCGATGAAGGTTGCCCAATAACCGATCTTGCCGGGCCACGCAAGCGTCGGACCGAACAAGATGCCGAGGACGCCGAACGAGGGAAGCGCACGTCCCAGTCCGCCGATCGTGGTCGCGACACTTTCGAAGCGCCTGCGGTGTCCGATGAACAGCCCCACCGGAACCGCGACGATCGCCGCAACCGCAACCGCCTGGAAGGAGATCTGCACGTGCTCGAGCACGCGCGTGGGAATCCCATTCGGGCCGCCGTAATGCGCGGGATCGGTGAGCCAACGAAACGCATCCGCCAGAAGACCCACGTTGTTAGGTCATCCCGCTTACGCCGTGCGATTGCGCCCACGGCGTGGCAATGCGCTCGGCGCGCCGGAACGCGGCGTCGACCAACACCGCCAGAACGAGGGAAAGGACACCGCCGAGGATCGAGAGCGAAGTATCCAGCTTTTGAATTCCTTCGAGGATGAAGGCCCCGAGGCCTCCGTAGGTGATGAGCGAGGTCACCGTGACGAGGCCGATGACGGTCACGGTGGCAAGTCGGATGCCGGCGAAGATCACCGGAAGGGCGAGCGGCAGCTCCACTTGCCATAACAGCTGACGCGGCGACAGTCCCATACCCAGCGCGGACTCGCGTGCATCCTCCGGAACACCGTCCAGTCCCGAAACGATGTTGCGGATGAGAATCAGCAGCGTGTACGACACCAGCCCGATCTCGGCAGTCACCATCGTGAGCCCGGTGTAGGGGGTAAGAAAGGCGAACAGCGCGAGACTAGGGATCGTGTAGAGGAGTCCGCTTACGCCCGTGAGCGGGCCGTAAAAGCGTTTGTGCCGATATGCGTAGACGGCCAACGGAAAAGCAATCAGCAGGCCGATTCCGATCGCGATCGCGGTGAGGTTCATGTGTTCGAGGAACTTGACGAAGATCTCCTCCCGCTCCTTTGCAAGCAGCTCCCCCATCAGGAGATGATCTCCTTCGAGATCCTCTCGAGCGAGAGGATTCCGCGGTAGTGATCATTCTCGTCGGCGACGACCGCCACCTGCGTGCGCGATGTCACTATCGAATCGAGCGCGTTCCGAAGCGACGACTCTGCCGTCACGTACGCCGAAAACTTGCGGGCGGCGACACTGCCGACATTCGAAGCGCCCGACAGCATCGCGGCATCGATCCATCCGTGGAGGCGCCCGTCTGCGTCGACGACCGTCGCCCACGGGGTGGCGCAGTCTTCCATCACTTGAAGCGCAGTCTCGCGACTGTCGGACATCCTCACTACGGGTCCGTCTTCAACGTCTATGTCGGAGACCTTCACCAGCGCCAGACGCTTGAGGCCGCGCTCGGCACCGACGAAGCGACTGACGAAATCGCTCGCCGGATTCCTCAAGATCTCCGCGGGCGAGTCGTATTGCTCGATCACCGCACCTTTGTTGAGAATCACGATGCGATCGGCCATCTTGATCGCTTCGTCGATGTCGTGAGTCACGAAGACGATCGTTTTCCTCAAGCGTTTTTGAATGTCCCGGAACTGGTCCTGCAGGCGTTCGCGAACTATGGGATCCACCGCACCGAACGGCTCGTCCATCAACATCACCGGAGGGTCTGCCGCCAGCGCGCGTGCGACACCCACGCGCTGCCGCTGGCCGCCGGAAAGCTCGCCGGGATAGCGCGACAACATGTTCGCATCGAGCTCGAACACCTCGACGAGCGCGTGGATACGACTCTTGATCTTCGACTCGTCCCATCCGATCAACTTCGGGACCGTCGCAATGTTCTCCGCGACCGTCCGGTGCGGCATGAGCCCGATGCTCTGGATGACGTAGCCGATGCCCCGGCGCAACCGGACGGGGTCCTGCTCGAGCACATCGGTGCCGTCGACCATGATCCGGCCGTCGCTCGGCTCGATGAGGCGGTTGATCATCTTCATCGTCGTGGTCTTGCCGCATCCCGACGGCCCGACGAGCACGACGGTCTCGCCGCGCTCGATATCAAGCGACAAATTCTCGACCGCAGCGTCGGTCGTCCCGCTGAAGCGCTTCGACACTCGGTCGAACGAAATCATCGCCTGCGACATCGCGCTCGTCCTCTCAGGCGAGAAACCCTAGGCGTCGCGCTCGCTGAATGTCATCTCGAGCCCGCCGACGAGGTCGGAGCCGACGTTATAGAGAAACGCGAGGAAACCGTTGATCAACGATCCCGCGATGACCAGCATGATCCCGATGAAAAACGCCCAACGTTCGACGAACATGAGCGAGATATCCACCTCTCCCCAATCGAGGGCAAACCCTTGACCGAAGCTCTCGATCGCATCGAACAACCCCATCCCGTCGATGATGCTGTAGAGGACGGCAACCAACACCAGCCACAACACCAAGAAGATCGAGTAGAGAAACAGCGACATCTTCAAGACGCTCCACGGATCGATGCGCTTTACCGTGCGCCGTATCCGACGAGTCCCGGCACGGGGGCGCGCGGTAGTTGCAGCGCGGCGCGTCTGAGCGTCCCGCCGAACGTTGCGGGTGCGGGCACCTCCGGGGATGACGTCGGTCGGCGCGGGCCGGCGCGGCCGCAGGTCGGACGAGGTCGCACCGGGAGGCGGCGGACCATCCGAAACGAGGCCCCGCTCGCCGGCGCGCTGCGACGGAAGCGGTTCGAATAGTGGGTCGAACAAGGGGCCGGATGGCTCGACGCCGGGCGCCAAGTGGCCACCAGAGGCCGTGCTCGCCTCTGGTTCGCTACGCCACTCCTTCGACTGCTCTTCCCTCGACGACACCGCTTCCCCAGTCCGCCTTTGTCGCCTCGTGCGTCATGCAGGCGAGCGTGAATGTTTCGGTCCTGCGGCCGACATTCCTCTTTTCGACGCCTCCGTCAGTGTCGCAGTTCTCGCTGAAGCCTACGTCGGAAGCTTGGGATGGTCGTCATCGCCGTCGCTTTCACCCACAACAGGAGCGACCGACGCGATACGGCCGTTGTCGCCGAGTTGCATGACCCGCACGCCCGTTGCCGGACGTCCCTGCCGCGAGATCGTATCCACGGCCATACGAATGACGACACCCTCACTCGAGATCAAGAAGACCTCGTCGCCCGCGCGCACTACCGATGCACCGACGATCTGACCACGTGGACGCGTGAGTTTGGCGGCGATGACACCCTTGCCTCCCCGGCCTTTGCGAGGGAACTGCCCGAGTTTGACGCGCTTACCGTAGCCGCGCTCGGTCACGATCAGGAGCTCGTCGTCTTCGTTGCGGATGACGTCGCATGCAACGACTTCGTCGTCTTCGTCGAGACGAATCCCGATCACGCCTGTTGCGGTGCGTCCCATGGGCCGCGCTGCACTCTCGGAGAAGCGAATCGCTTTCCCCTTCCGGGTGATGAGCAAGATGTCCTCGGCGCCGGAAGTCGGGCGAACTCGCACGACCTCGTCGCCATCTTTCAGATTGAGGGCGATGATCCCCTCTTTACGCGACGAGTCGTACTCGCGGAACAGTGTCTTCTTCACCATTCCCTTCTTCGTCGCGATCAGGAGGTATCTGTAGGTTTCGTAGTCCCGGGTATCGATCATCGCGGCCACGGAGTCCTCCGGGCGCATCGCGACGACGTTCACCGCCGCAGTTCCGCGCGCGGTGCGATCGCGCTTAGGTACTTCGTGAGCCTTAAGCCGGTAGACCCGCCCCGAGTTGGAGAAAAGCAAGATGTAGGAATGGGCGGTGGTCGTCATCACGTGCTCGACGATGTCGCCTTCCTTGAGTGTCGAGCCGCGGACGCCGCGGCCCCCGCGGCCCTGACGACGATAGGTGTCGACCGGCACCGACTTGATGTAGCCGTCGCGCGAAATCGAGACCACAAGATCCTCGTCGGCGATGAGATCCTCGATGTCGAACTCGCCCTCTTCAGCGATGATCTGCGACCGGCGCTCGTCCGCGTACTTCCTGCGAACCTCGGCGAGCTCCTCGGCGATGAGGGAGCGCACGCGGCCGGGATCGGCGAGGATCGCCCGCAGTTCGGCAATCGTCCGCTGCAGCTCGTCGTATTCCTCGCGCACCTTGTCCTGCTCGAGCGCCGTGAGGCGACGGAGCGGCATGTCGAGGATGTGCTGCGCCTGGACTTCGCTCAACCCGAAGCGCACCATGAGACCGCCGCGCGCTTCGGGAACATCGGCGGCGGCGCGGATCAAGGCGATGATCTCGTCGATGTGGTCGAGGGCGATGATGAGCCCCTCGAGAATGTGCGCCCGCTCTTCTGCCTTGCGAAGGCGAAAGCGCGTTCTGCGCGTCACGACGTCGATCTGGTGGGTGACGTAGTGCTCGATCACCTCGGCCAGGTTCAGCGTGCGCGGGACGCCGTCCACGAGGGCGAGCACGTTGACGCCGAAGTTGTCCTGCAATTGAGTGCGCTTGTAGAGCTGGTTAAGGACGACGTTGGGGATGGCGGTCCTCTTGAGGTCGATCACGACGCGCATGCCCTCGCGCGAAGACTCGTCGCGGATGTCGGAGATTCCCTCGAGCTCCTTCTTGTTGACGAGCTCCGCCATCTTCATCAAAAGGCGGCTCTTGTTCACCTGATAGGGAATCTCGGTGACGATGATGCGCGGATTTCCCTTGGGGCCCTCCTCGACCTCGCACACCGCGCGCATCTTGATCGAGCCCCGGCCGGTCATCTGGGCGTCGCGAATTCCGGACCGGCCGACGATGTAGGCGCCGGTCGGGAAGTCGGGGCCCTTCACGTGCCTCATGCACATCTCGAGCATCTTCTCGCGGTCCAGCGACAGCTCCGGGTTCTCGAGATACTCGATTACCGCATCTACTACCTCACCGAGGTTGTGCGGAGGGATGTTGGTCGCCATACCGACCGCGATTCCCGTGGACCCGTTGACGAGCAAGTTGGGAAAGCGCGCCGGCAAGACCGCCGGCTCCAGCTTCTTTCCATCGTAGTTGGCGGTGAAATCGACGGTTTCCTCGTCGATGTCGCGTAGCAACTCCATCGCAATGGGCGCGAGGCGACATTCCGTATAACGCATGGCGGCCGGCGGATCACCGTCGACCGACCCGAAGTTGCCCTGGCCGGCCAGCAACGGATACCGGCTCGAAAAATCCTGAACCAGACGTGCGAGCGCATCGTAGATCGCGTCGTTTCCGTGGGGATGGTATCCGCCCATCACTTCACCCACGAGGGTGGCGGACTTGCGGAAGCTCTGGTCGGGCCGAAGGCCGGAGTCCAGTGCGGCGTAGAGAATCCGCCTGATCACCGGCTTGAGGCCATCACGCACGTCCGGGAGCGCCCGGCTGACGATGACCGACATCGCGTACTCGAGGAACGAGGTTTGAACCTCTTCCCCTAGATCGATGTCGTCGATGTCTCCGCGCGGCTCGTCTCCACCGGGCAGCGGCTCTTGTCTAGGAGGTTCGTGATCGTTAGCCATGACTTCTCAGATATCCAGGAATCGAATGTCTTTGGCATTGCGCTGAATGAACGATTTGCGTGATTCGACGTCCTCCCCCATGAGCGTGGAGAAGATCTCCTCGGCTAAGGCAGCGTCTTCCATGGTCACGCGCAGAAGTGTGCGGGCCTCCGGGTTGAGGGTGGTCTCCCACAGGTCGTTCGTGTCCATCTCACCGAGGCCCTTGAAGCGCTGCGGCTTGATCTTGGCATCGGGACGCTCGGCCTGCCATGCGCTCAGGTGATTATCGTTCTTAAAGTACAAGACGTCGTTCTTGAACGAGACGCGAAAGAGCGGTGGCTGCGCGACGTAGAGGTAGCCCGCATCGATTATTTCCGGCATGAAGCGGAAGAAGAACGTTAGGAGCAACGTCTTGATATGGCTGCCGTCGACGTCGGCATCCGCCATCGAGATGATCTTGTGATAGCGGCACTTGCCGATGTCGAACTCTTCGCCGATCCCGGTGCCGACGGCGGTGATGATCGCCTGGATCTCTTTGTTCTCGAGGATTTTCGCGAGGCGCGCGCGTTCGACGTTGAGGATCTTGCCTCGCAGCGGGAGGACCGCCTGAAACTCCCGCTGGCGCGCATTCCTCGCAGTACCGCCTGCCGAATCTCCCTCGACGATGAACAACTCGGCGCGATGGGGATCGCGTGTCTGGCAGTCGGACAGCTTGCCGGGAAGAGACGCCGACTCGAGCAGCGACTTCCTCCGGACCAGATCGCGCGCCTTGCGGGCCTCGAGGCGCGCCCGCTGAGCCGAAATCGCCTTGTGACAAATCGCCCGCGCCTCCGGCGGATGCTCCTCCATGAACGCGGCCAAACGCTCGTTCATCTCCTTTTCCACGAACGAGCGGATCTCGGTGTTGCCGAGCTTCGTCTTCGTCTGTCCCTCGAACTGCGGGTTGCGCAGCTTCACCGAGACGATGGCCGTCAGACCTTCGCGTACATCCTCGCCGGCGAAACCTTCGTCCTTCTCCTTCAGTATGTTCTTGGCCTTCGCATAGTTGCCGATCACACGCGTGAGGGAGCGGCGGAAACCCTCCTCGTGCATTCCACCCTCGTGTGTGTTGATGTTGTTGGCGAAGGTGAAAACGCTCTCGTTGAAGCCGGTCGTCCACTGCAGCGCGACCTCGAGCTCGTGGTTGTCGGCCTTGGCATCGAAATACACGACCCGCTTGTGCACCGCATCCCTCGAACCGTTTAGGTGCTTGACGAAGTCGACGATGCCTCCGGTGTAGCGGAACGTTTCCTCGAGTGCCGGCTCGATTCGGTGATCGATGAAACTGATTTCGAGGCCCTTGTTGAGGAAGGCCATCTCCCGCAGGCGCTGCGCGAGCGTGTCGAATTTGAACTCGCGCTCGTCGGTAAAGATCAACGGGTCGGGCCAGAACGCCACCATCGTTCCCGTTCGTTTGACGGGCCGGCCCGCCTTCAGCTTGCCGAGCGGCTTGCCCCGCTCGTACTCCTGGCTCCACAGCTTGCCGTCGCGGGCGACCTCGACCTCCAGACGCTCCGAAAGCGCGTTCACTACGGAAACCCCCACCCCGTGCAGTCCGCCCGAGACTTGGTAGCCCTTGCCCTCGAACTTGCCGCCGGCGTGAAGAGTGGTGAGCACGACCTCCACGGCCGCCTTCTTCTCCCCCTTGACGGTGTCGACCGGGATACCTCTGCCGTTGTCCGAGACGCGGCATCCCCCGTCGGCCAGCAGCTCGACTTTGATACGGGTCGCGTGGCCGGCCATCGCCTCGTCGACCGCGTTATCGACGACTTCGTACACGAGGTGATGAAGGCCGCGGATCCCGGTCGTCCCGATGTACATCCCGGGTCGCTGCCGTACCGGGTCGAGCCCCTTGAGAACGGTGATGTCTTGTGCGGTGTAACTCGTCTGGGCCCGCGTCTTGGTCGCGGGCACCGTCGATCTCGGTGTCGTCATGTTCCTCGCAGTTCCTGGGTTCCTGGGCCCGCGACGCCGCCGGCCGATGCTCCCTCGAGCCGCTCGAGCGCGCGCCGAGGTCGGCTGTGGGGCGGTGGATTCACTCCGGAAATAATACCATTGACCAGCACTTTTCCGCGTTTTCCGAGGTCCCGCGGAGACCTCATCAGGGGGTCCGGCGGCGGCGCTCCCATGCCGCGTGCGCCCGCTCGAAAGCGGTGGCGGGATCAGGCGGCGAATCAGAACTCGTCGCGCGCGAGGCGTCGCCTTCCGCGGCGCCGCCGCGCGCGGCGCCGGGTGGGCGCGGGCCCGTCCACACGACAACGCGCCGGACCGCTTCGGTTCCTACCTCGGCGTTGACCCGCCGCCGAATCTCGTCGGCCAGATATCCGATTTCGGTCGCCCACACGGGCGAATCGGTGCGAATCCTGAGAATCCCGTCGCGCACCGAGGAGGGCTCCGCGTGCTCCGCGACATGCTCGCCCACGATCTCGGGCCACCGACGCCAGATCGTGGCGGTGTGGGTCGCCGCCGCTAGTCCCAGACGCTTCGTAATCGGCTCCAGCGCATGCTTGATGGGCGCGAGGTCGTCCCTACTCACGACGTTTCAACTCCCCGTCTTCGATTTCGATGATTGCGCCCTCACCGACCGCCTCCAACGCACCGGGTTCCGCCGATGAGATGAAGGTCTGCCCGATATCCCGCACGGAATGGGCAAGCCACGACCGTCTCGTCGGATCTAGTTCGGAGAACACATCGTCGAGCAGAAGGATTGGGTGCTCCCCGAGGGCGTCCGTCAACAGATCGTGTTCACCCAGCTTGAGCGCGAGCGCGCACGACCGCTGATCGCCCTGGGATGCGTAGACGCGCGCGTCGAGCATCGACGGTGTGCCCGAGGCCGACGACAACAGGACTTCGACGTCATCTCGTTGCGGGCCCGCCAGTGATAGGCCTCGTTCGATCTCTCGCTCTCGCACTTCGTCGATCTTCGTCTCGAGCGCCGATCGCAGTCGCCCGACATCGATGTCGTCGGGACGCGCGACCGCGTCCGCTGCATCCGCCTCCTCCAGCCACCCGCTCGCGTACCTGAGACGAACATCGCCTCCGCCCGCAACCGCCACGTAGCGCTTTGCGGTGAACGGAGCGAGACGACCCAAAACCTCTAACCGCGCCGCAGCGAGCTCCGCGCCGGCGCGCGCAAAAGCTTCATCCCATACCTCGAGCGACGCTCGAGCGGACGCGCCCGCGGCACCGGCGCGCGGCGCACTCTTCAGCAGCGCATTGCGTTGCTTGAGAACGCGCTCCCATTCTCTTCGTATCCCATCGCGCGCGGGGCGGAGCTTCACGACGACCTCGTCGAGAAATCGCCGTCGTCCTTCCGGTGATCCCTTGATCAGCGACAGCTCGTCGGGACCGAAGAAAACGCACACGCTCAACTCTTTGAGCGCACGCACACCCGAAATGGGAGAACCGTTCAACAGCGCGCGGGTGCCGCGTCCGGAACCGAGTTCGAGGTCGATATGAACTGTCCGCGTTCCGCGCGTCACATCGGCATGCAGGAGCGCCCTATCCCTCCCGGCGCGCACCAACGCGGCGTCGGCCGACCGAGGCGAACCCAGTCCGCCGAGTACATAGACCCCCTCCAACAGGTTCGTCTTCCCCTGCGCATTCCGTCCCACGACGAGGTTGATGCCCGGTGCGAACACGGCCGTCTCTCGGTCGTAGTTACGGAAGTCCTCGAGCGTGAGGGAGTCGACGCGCACCGGCTCCGCTACGAGAGCCGGACCGGCATCAGCAGGTACGTGAAGCTCTCGTCTCCCTCGCCGCGTAACACCGCGGGTTTGAGACCGTCGGCGGCCTCCAGCACGAGGTTCTCGGCGAGAATCGCGGACGCACCATCGTGCAAGAACTGGTGGTTGAACGCGATTACGAGCGGCTCACCGACGTAACCGGCGTCGATGATCTCCTGGCCCTCGCCGACATCCGGAGTGTGTGCAGATACCTCGAGCTCCGCGTCGAGACGCATCTTCACCGGCAAGTTGTTCTGCGCCAGCAACCCCACGCGCTTCGCAACTTCGAGCAGCGTCTCACGGTCGACCGTCAACGCGTTCGCGTACCCCGTCGGGATCAGTTGCCGGTAATTTGGGAACTCGCCCTCGATGAACCTGGTGCCGATTACCCACGCGGATTCGTCGTCGCCCCCGGCCGAGAAGGCCATCAGGTTGTCGCGAACAACAGCCCGGACCGGGCCCCCGCTTCCCTGGAGCACTCGCACCAGCTCTGCCAGCGTGCGCGCGGGCAGCACGACATTGCGGCGCTCTGTAGGTCCACCCGATGACTGCAACGTCCTGACCCCAAGCCGGTACGAGTCGGTTGCCGCCAGCGTGAGAGAACCGGACTCCAACTCCCACAGCACGCCGGTCAGGATCTGGCGGCTTTCATCCGCCGATGCGCTCCGAACTACCTGGCTGAGGGCGACGGCCAGCTCTTCTGCGTTGATTTCGATCGTCACCCCGTCGGAGGAATCATCGTCGATAGGAAGCGCCGGGTAGTCGTCGGTGGCGAGAGTCTTCACGCGAAACCGGCCGCGGCCGGATGCGATTTCGACCTCGCCGTCGCCCCCGCCGAGAGTCACCTGGCCCGCGCCCAAGCTTCTGATCATTTCAATAAAGAGCCGGCCGGGGACAATGAGCCGGCCGGGCTCGTCGACTCCGGCCGCAAAGGTCGTTTGCATAGTGAGCTCTAAGTCGGTTGCCGCGATAGATACCGATCCGGAGTCGTCTGCCTCGAGTCGAAGGCCTGAGAGCACGGGGAGGGTTGCGCGGTTCGAAACTGCGCGGGACGCGAACTGAACGGCCTCGAGAATGTCGCTGCGCTCGCACCGGAACTTCATGCTGCTCCTCCGATCTGAGTGATGCCTTCACTCACGGTACCGGGCTTTTCCCGAAGAGGTGTGAATTTGGTCACTGTTAAAGAAGAAAGGTTTTCTCGTATCACTAGTAGGGGCTGTGGATGATGGGGATGAAGCCCATTTCCGCAGGTAGAGGGGTGGATGGGGCTGTGGGCGGCGGCGGGACGCGGCAGTGCACGACCGGAAGAAGTCTTCGCGCCCACGCGGGGAGCCCTTGGTTGTCCACGCAGTCCACGGCGCGCCGGATGGCTATCCACGAGCGGCCTGTTGACGAACCCGAGCGGTGAGCTCCTGCACCTGCTCATAGCATGTGGTGCGCTCGGGGAGCTGCTTGCGAATCTTTGTAGTCGCGTGGATAACCGTCGAGTGATCTCTGCCTCCGAAGCGCTTCCCGATCTCGGGCAGAGACAGGTCGGTGAGCTCGCGGCAGAGGTACATCGAGATCTGACGGGCGGTCACGAGCGGCCGAGATCGGTTGGCGGATTTGATCTCTTCGGGCGAGAGCGAGAAGTAGTCGGCCGCGACGGAGATCACTAGGTCGGCCGTCACCTGCGCCTCGTGTGCATGGGGGAGAAGGGACTGGAGGACGTCTTGAGCGAGCTCGAGCGAGACGGGCGAACGCGTCAACGAGGCGTAGGCAGCGACCCTGATCAGCGCACCCTCAAGCTCCCGAATGTTCGTTTGGATGCGAGACGCGATGAAGTCGAGGACTTCCGGCGGGCCGGCCAATTTTTCGGTCTCCGCTTTCTTACGAAGAATCGCGAGACGAGTCTCTAGATCGGGCGGCTGAATGTCGGTGATGAGCCCCCATTCGAATCGCGTCCGCAGTCGTTCCTCGAGGGTGGAGATCTTCTTCGGCGGACGGTCGGACGACAGCACAATTTGGCTCTTTGGATGGAGCGCATTGAAAGTGTGGAAGAACTCCTCTTGCGTGCGCTCCTTGCCCTCGAGGAACTGGATGTCGTCGACGAGGAGGATGTCGGCGGCGCGGTATCGGCTGTGGAATTGGGGAATCGTGCGACGTTGCAGCGCCTGAATGAAGTCGTTCATGAACTGCTCGGTCGAGACGTAGCGAACGACGAGCCCCGGGTGGCAGAGGCGGACGTAGTGCCCGATCGCATGGAGCAGATGCGTTTTGCCGAGCCCCGCCCCTCCGTAGATAAACAGCGGGTTATAGGCCTCTGCCGGAGCCTCGGCGACTGCAAGCGCCGCCGCGTGCGCAAAGCGGTTGGAGGAGCCGATGACGAACGAGTCGAAGTTGTAGCGGGGATGGAACTCGTGGGGACGCGGACCCTCCGTCTCGGGAGTCGGGGGACCGGGCGCCGGCGGAGGGGGGTCGTCGGGCTCCTCCGGCAGCGACTCACTCGTTAAGAACGCGATTTCGAGGGGGCGCCCGACGACATTTTGCAGGGCGGTCCGAAGAAGCTCGAGATAGCGGGACTCGATCCAATCGCGGGCATAGGGGTGAGGGACCTCGAGGAGAAAGGTGTCGCCGGTTACGTCGACCGGTCTCGCGCTCGAGAACCAGGTATTGAGGTTCGCATCCGAAAGGTGTGTTCGGAGCGCACCGAGAACCATGCGCCAGATCTCATCCGGCCCCGGGGCGGCGCGCCCGAGAACCTCTTCGTGCTCCGGACCCGTCTGTGCGATGACGTCGACGCCGATGCTGCTGGTCACGCGTCCCCCCTTGCTCGAAGGTCTGTTAATCCACATTCCCGGTCCGGGCCCTCGCCCTCCGGCCGCCCGAAACGGGGCGTCCCGCGCCGGAAGAGAGACGGAAAAACGGGCCCGAGCAGGGGAAGAGGCGCTCTCAACAGGTTTATCCACAAGTGTGGACATCCCGCCTCGGCACCTGGGCGCGACGCGCTACTCGGCCGTACTGCTGGGGGGAAGTGCCGTTGGTCCGTGCCTCCGAAATGAAGACCCGAGCCGGTCGTCATCCTCCGCGCGGTCGTGGCCGCGCGTCAAGAAGGTTTCCTCGCGCTCTCCCGCGGAGCTCTCGACGGGCGGGTGACGTGGAAAAACGAGGGTCGTCTATACTGCGCCCGCATTCCGACGAGCCCCCGGATTTTCGCGACCAACGACGCAAGGGAATCGCGCGGGGCGGTGAACTACGAGAAGGTGACCGGTCGTGACAAAACGGACGTATCAGCCCAACAATCGACGCCGCAAGCGGAAGCACGGCTTTCGGGCGCGCATGAAGACGCGCGCGGGCCGGGCAATCCTGAAGGCGCGGCGACTGAAGGGCCGGACGAAACTGTCGGCGTAGCCCGCGGACGAGTTTCGGGATCGAGGTCTGAGGTCGTGTCATTGCGCTCTCGTGCGGAGTTTCAACGGGTCCTAAGAGACGGGACGCGCGCCCGTTCGGGCGTCCTCGCGGTCGCGCTGACACCCGGGGGCGACGACTTGGGCCGTACCCGCGTCGGGCTGGCGGTGGCGACCGGCTCCGGGTCGGTCGTCCGCAACCGCATCAGGCGGAGGCTCAAAGAGGCCGCGCGCGCGGTCTCGCCGCCCGGGCGGGACTTGGTCGTGCGAGCCGACGACCGCCTTCTCGCCCTTCCCTTCCAAGAAATGGTAGAAATGCTCGGGCGGGCCGTACGGCGCGCCGAGGAGCGGTCGTGACCCCGGCGGCGCGCGCGGTGGCGTTCGCGATTCGGTTGTACCGGCGGGGGATCTCGCCGTTTTTGGGACGGCGGTGCCGCTACGAGCCGACCTGCTCGGCGTATGCGCACGACGCCGTCCTCCGGTACGGGGCGCTGCGCGGCGGGTGGATGTCGCTGGCGCGCATCGCGCGGTGCCATCCGTGGGCGGCGGGAGGGATAGACCGGGTGCCTCCGAAGAGGACCTCGCCGTGACGTTCGGGTTCTTCGAGTTGTTCTCGAGCGCACTCGCCGGGTTCTATGCCCTCGTTCCCAGCTACGGGCTGGCGATCATCCTGTTGACGGTGGCCGTGCGGGTCCTCCTGCTCCCGCTGTCGATAAAGCAGACGCGCTCCATGCGGGAGATGCAGCGGATCCAGCCGGAGATCAAGCGGATCCAGGCGAAGTACAAGGGCAATCGCCAGAAGATGAACGAAGAGATGATGGCGCTCTACAAAGAGCACAGCGTCAACCCGTTCGGCGGCTGCCTCCCGCTCCTCATGCAGTTTCCGGTCCTGATCGGGCTGTTCTACGTCGTCCGGGAGCCCCTCAGGTACATGGGCTACGCCGCGGTGGAGCGAGGAGATCAGATCGTCGGGTGGGCGAGGTCGAATGAGGTCACGGGCATCCTCGCCAAGGTCCAGACGTCGGCCCTGGCGGAGGGCCTGGACTCGGCGGGCCGGAGCCTCAATCAGTTCCTCGGGATGCGGCTCGACTGCTCCGCCGGCGGCATCATCAGCCCGCCCGAGCAGGCGGCTCATCTCCTCCAGGAGTCGTGTCCGCAGGGGCTCGCCGCCGCGCTTCCGTATCTCGTGCTCGTGGCGCTGATGGGCTTCACGACCTACTACCAGCAGAAGCAGATGCAGACGAGCCGCGGCGCGGGGGCGAGCGACGCCATGTCCCAGCAGATGCAGATGATGGGAAAGATCATGCCGGTGATGCTGATGTTCTTCGCCTACACGTTCCCGCTGGGGGTCGTTCTCTACTGGCTCACGACGAACGTGTGGACGATCGGCCAGCAGCGCCTGGTGCTGGCGGCCGCTCCGCCCGAGCCTCCACCCACGGGAAAGAAGGCCAAGGCGGCGCAGGGCGACGGAAAAAGCGGAGCGCTTACACAAGGCGAAGCAACCGGGAGCAAGAGCAAGAATCCCGTCGGGAATACGGGAAACGGGGCCCGTTCGGGGGCGGCCGCAGCCAAGGGCCGATCGTCTAACAAGAAGAAGCGGAGACGATGAACGATCAACTCGAGGACCCGGTCGGCACGCCTGCGCCCGCAGTCGCCGAGGACGAAGAGCCGAGGGAGGAGGCGACGCCCGAGGAGATCGCGGAGACCGCGCGCGAGTTCATAGCCGGGCTCCTCGAGGCGATGGCCCTCGAGGGGGAGGTAAGCGCCCGGGTCGAGGCAGGAACCGCGCATGTCGACGTGATCGGGCAGTCGCTCGGCGGCCTGATCGGCCGACGGGGACAAACCCTCGACGCCCTGCAGGAGATCGCGCGGACCGCCGTTCAGCGTCGGGTGCGATCGCGGGTGCGCCTGATCGTGGACGTCGAGGGCTACCGGTCGCGCCGGCGGGAGTCGTTACGGGAGTACGCCCGCTCCATGGCACAGCGGGCGATCGAGCGGGGGAGCGAGATCGAGCTCGAGGCGATGAATGCCTACGAGCGAAAGATCGTGCACGACGCGGTTTCCGAGATCGACGGGGCGACCAGCTTTTCCGAGGGCGAGGAGCCGAACCGCCGCGTTGTCGTAAGCGGCGCCTGACCCCCCTTTCCGGGCTCTCCCGTGCGTTTCACGTGAAAACATCGCCGGCGTTTCACGTGAAAACCCGCCCGGCCGCGTAAGGTGGAGACATGGACCGCATCGATCTTCCCGCCGCCGCCGCCGATCGCCTCGACGCGTTCGCCGCCCTCGTCCGCCGGTGGGGAGCGCGGATCGATCTCGTGGCGCCCGGCGATCTTCACCGGTTCGAGGAGCGACACATCGGCGACGCCCTGCGGGCGCTACCCCTGCTCGATTCGTTGCCGGCGGGGCCGTGCATCGACGTGGGCTCGGGCGGTGGCGTTCCGGGCATTCCGCTCGCGATCGCCCGTCCCGGGCGGTCGTGGCGGCTCCTCGAACCGCGGGCGCGGCGAGCCGCGTTCCTCGAGGAGGTGGTGAGATCGCTCGATCTGAATTGCGAGGTGGTGCCGGCCACGGCGGAGTCGGCGGGCGCCGACCCCAGCTTCGCCGCGGGCCACGCCCTTGCCACCGCCCGGGCGGTCGCCGCCCCGGCGCGGGCGGCGGCACTGGTGGCTCCGCTGATCGCGCCCACCGGCGCAGGACTCTTGTGGGTCGGTGAGAACGCAGATCTTCCGCCGGCGGGCGATGAGTGGGCGCCCGGACTCGTCGTGATCCGAGGTCGTTCCGGACGGGCGTCGACCGGCCGGCGGGAGCGCAGGGGGGCGAGCCGGTGATTCCGGAGGCCCCTCCCGCTACCAAAAACTGGAAACTCCTGGAGCGGCGATCGGTGGTCTCCGGGCACCCTCGCACGGTGTGTGTCGCCAACCAGAAGGGGGGAGTAGCCAAGACCACGACGTCGGTCAATCTCGCCGTCGGACTGGCGCTCCGGGGCCACCGGGTCCTCATCGTCGACGTCGACCCACAGTCGAACGCCACCACCGCGGTCGGCCTCGACCACCGACGGGTGCCCCGCTCGACCTACGATCTCCTGGCGCGCGGCGCGCCGTTCGAGGATGTGGTGCAGCGCACGCCGACGAGGAACCTCGACGTCGTCCCCGCCTCGCTCGACCTCGCCGGCGCGGAAATCGAGCTGGTCGGCTCGATCGCGCGCGAGCGTAAGCTCATCGAGGCGCTCGAGGGTCACCTCGATGATTACGAGCTCGTGTTCCTCGACTGTCCCCCGTCGCTCGGGCTGCTGACGATCAACGCGTTGGTGGCGGCCCAGGATCTCATCGTCCCGGTCCAGTGCGAGTACTACGCGCTCGAGGGACTCGGCCAGCTCCTCGGCACCGCCGAACGAATCCGTCGTGCGCTCAATCCCGAGCTGCGTATCGTCGGCCTCCTTCTGACGATGTACGACGCACGTACCAAGCTGTCGAGCCAGGTGGCGGACGAAGTGCGCAGCCATTTCGGCGCGTTGGTGCTGAAGACGGTGATTCCTCGCAGCGTGCGAATTTCTGAGGCGCCGTCCTATGGAGAATCGGTCCTCACACTCGATCCGTCGTCGCGCGGCGCGGTTGCGTACCGCCTCCTTGCAATCGAAATCGAGGAGCGCTTCGGACTCGAAGTGCACGTGCCCCCGCCCCCGCCCCCGATCGCGGCTTCGGTTGCGGCGGAGCCCGGCCCCGGCGGCCGCGGCTACGGGACCGTGGCCCCGGAACCGCCCGCGACCGCGGGCGCGTGGCCGAGCGGGCGGCCGTGGAGCGTACCGACGTGACTCGCCGGAGCGGGCTCGGGCGGGGACTGGATGCGATCCTTCCGCCGGATGGCGTCGACGCGCCCGAAGGCCGTCGAGTGCTACGCGAGGTACCGCTCGACGCGGTGGTTCCGAATTCGCACCAACCGCGCCGCAGGTTCGACGACGAGTCGTTGGCAGAGCTGGCGACCTCGATCGGTCATCTCGGGGTCTTGCAGCCGCTGCTGGTGTCCGACGTGGGTGACGGAAGCTACCGGCTGGTCGCCGGCGAGCGGCGGCTGAGGGCGGCGCGTCTCGCGGGCCTCGAGCGCGTCCCGGTGGTTACGGTGGAGGACGACCAAAAGTCGTCGCTCGAGCGCGCGCTGGTCGAAAACCTGCACCGGGAGGACCTGAATCCCGTGGAGGAGGCGGCGGCGTACCGCGGGCTTATCGACGAGGGGGGTCTGACGCAGGAGGAGTTGGGAACCCGCCTGGGGCGGAACCGAACGACGATCTCGAACTCGCTTCGGCTTCTCGAACTGCCCGACTCCATCCAGCGCATGCTGATCGACGGCCGCTTGTCGGCGGGACACGGGCGCGCCCTCCTTGCCCTCGACGGACACCCGATGCAGGAGCGGCTGGCACAACGGATCGCGCACGAGAACATGAGCGTGCGCGCCTGCGAGGAGCAGGTGCGAAAGGTTCAGGCTTTCTCCGGCCAAGTTCAGCGCTCGGGCCGGCCGCGATTGGAGAAGCCCGCCGTCGTGACCGAAGCGCAGAAGGTGCTGGGCCGGCACCTACACACGAGAGTCAAGGTCGACCTCGGCTCGCGGCGGGGAAAGATCGTCATCGACTTCACAGACGTCGACGACCTCGACCGTCTGCTGCGTGTGATGGTGGGGGAATCAGCCGCGGAGTGATTCGAAGTAACCCAAGATCCCCTCGGCGATCGCAGCCGCGAGCCGAGAGCGGAACTCGGGAGCCTCCAGTCGTTTCGCCTCGGCCGGGTTGGTGATGAACAGCGGTTCGACGAGAACAGCCGGCATGCGCGTCTCGCGCAAGAGAGTGAACGAACGAGCGTGGCTGCGACAGTCGCGGATCCCAAGTCGAACGAGGCGCTGTTGGATGTTCTCGGCCAGTCCTTCGCCGGCGCGGGAGTTCTTGAAGAACGACGTGCTCGCGCCCTCGGCCGATTCCCTGCCATGAGCGTTGAGATGAAGCGACACGAACGCGTCGGCATCGATGTCGTTGGCGCGCCGGGCGCGTTCGCGGTCGTCGGGACCTTCTGCTTCGTGTCTCGTGAATCGGACGCGCGCTCCATACGTGACGAGGATCTCGCCGACCCGGTTAGCGAGGTCCCAGCACAGTTCTCCCTCGGGCGCATCATCGAGCCCGGGGCCGCCGTGGCCGGGGTCGACTACGACGACCGCATCGTGGATGCCGCCCGGCCGCGACAGGCGTAGCTCCTCGCGCAGCGACGCCGCGGTTCCGGGCCGATCGATGCGCAGGCCGTGCAGCGCGGTCAGAGTCGCGAAGCCGAAGATGCCGTCCTCGGCAACGCCGTACTCCTTCTGGAAGTGCCGGACCGCGACGTCGGTGTCGGGCCCGAAGATTCCGTCTTCTCGTCCCGCGTCGTAACCGAGAGCATTCAGGCGCGCCTGCAAAAGCGCGACGTCGTCACCTCGCATATAGGGGCGGGTGAGATAGAGCGAGCGGTCGCCCAACCGCCACGACGCCTCGACCAGCGCACTCCACGTTTCATCCCCCACCAGAGCATCGACGAGAAGACCTCGCTGCTGTTGAAAGGCCCGCACCGCAGTCGCGGTCGAGGGCCCGAAGAAGCCGGCCTCATCGTCGACCTCGTACCCGAGCCCGCGGAGTCGCGCCTGTACATCGGCGACTTGCTCCGAGCGTTCTCCCGGCCGGATCAAGGAGGTCATGGCGCCCGCTTCACGGCAGCCCCGTACAGGCGGCGCATCAACGGGTAGGGGTTGACCCACGTGCCGTCGGCTTCCTGAATCCCGAGGTGCAGATGGTAGGTGAATTCTCCGTCGTGCCCCTCGTCGTCGCCGTACCCGGTATTTCCGACTTCACCGAGGGGCTGGCCGGCCGCGACACGATCTCCAACCTCGAGTTCGTTCTGAAAGCGGCCGAGATGTGCATAGAACCAGTAACGTCCGTCGTCGGCGCGAATCCCGACCCTCCACCCCGAGTAGAAGAGCCACCCCAAGTTCTCCACGGTTCCACCGCTTACCGCGAGAACGGGCGTTCCGGGTTCGGCGAAGATGTCGTTTCCCTCGTGTACGCCGACCTGTCGCCACACGCCTTCGATTCGCCGCATCCGTGGCGCATGCCAATCGGGGGCGAAGTTGATGACCGAGTACCAGTCGGAGCGCGCAATCGGAAAGACGAGACCTCCGCGCGGCACCGGTTCGAGATATCCGGGACCGGCCTCGACCGGAAGCGGGTTCGCCGACAGGGCGAAAAAAGCCGCGAGCCACAGAACACGTCGCATGTCGCGAGCGTAACGGCGCGCCGAGAGGTCAGTGTTCCTGGGACTCGAGGTACCGCTCGGCGTCGATCGCCGCCATACATCCCATGCCGGCGGCGGTGATCGCCTGCCGGTAGCGGAAGTCGACCACGTCGCCCGCCGCAAACACGCCCGGAACCGAGGTCTCGGTAGTCTCGCCCGGCGTGACGATGTATCCCTCGGTCAAAGCAAGCTTGTCTTCGAACAACGACGTGTTGGGGATGTGCCCGATCGCGATGAACACGCCGTCGGTTGCCAGATCGGTCGTCTCCCCGTCGCGAAGGCTCTGCAGCTTTACGCCCTCGACCTTGCCGTTGCCGTAGACCTCCGCCACCGTGGAGTCCCATACGAAATCGATCTTTTCGTTCTCGAACGCCCGCTGCTGCATGATCTTCGAAGCGCGCAGTTCTTTGCGGCGATGGACGATCGTCACCTTGGTTGCGAACTTGGTGAGAAACGTCGCCTCCTCCATCGCCGAGTCACCTCCACCGACCACCACCAGCTCCTTGTCGCGGAAGAAAAAGCCGTCGCAGGTTGCACACGTCGAAACGCCGCGGCCGAGCAGCTCGTGCTCGCCGGGCACATCGAGCATCCGCGCCGTGGCTCCCGTCGAGATGATGACGGTCTGGGCGCGTAGCGTGCGGTCGGACGTGGTCACCGTGAACGGCGACTGCGAGAAGTCGACGTCGGTGGCGTTGTCGGTGACGTACTCGGTGCCGAAGCGCGCTGCTTGCTTGCGCATCCGCTCCATCAAATCCGGTCCCATGATCCCGTCGATGAACCCCGGATAGTTCTCCACCTCCGTGGTCAGCATGAGCTGCCCGCCGGCCTCGATTCCCTCGACCATCACGGGAGCGAGGTCGGCGCGCGCGGCGTAGACCGCGGCGGTTAGACCTGCGGGTCCCGAGCCGATGATCACTACCTTGCCGACGTCGTCGTCCACTGGCATCACCCTACCGAACGCAACCGGGCCAAGCGCCATTCCACGGACTAGCGGGCGATTTGGCCGCCGACGGACGTGGTCGGTAGCTCGCATGAGCCCTTCGGCCATAGGACGAACAAAAATCCGTCGACCGGTTCTCCCGTGCTCGTCGCGGTGACGAAACCAAGCACGAGCACGGGATCGTTCCGGAAGATCCTCTCCGCTCCGTAGGCCGGCAGGATCCGGTCGTTGTCGGCGATCATCTCCGCGGCGCACCTCCGCACCTGGTCCTGGAGTTCGCCGGGCGCCGCGCTCGCCAACTGGTCGACGAAGTCGTTTTGCATCGTGGGATCGAACGGCGCCGAGTAGGCGCCGGCGAAGGCGCGGAAAGGGCGGCCTCGGACGCCCAACCCGTGGAGGTCCGCACGGGTCACCGCCCCGGACGGGAGTGCGGAGGCACGCCCGGCAACCGTTGCCTCGCCGGCGCCGTTTTGGACTTCGTCGCTTCGCGCCTCGTCAAGGCTCTCCGCCTCCGCGGCCATCGCAGCCCCCGCGGCCGCGTCGAACACGGGGCGCGGCCCGTCGGGCGCCGCCGCGTCTTGGGCCACCCCGCCCCCCGCCGCGCCGGAGTCGTCGCCGCCCACGGACCCCCGGCCGATCATGACCGCTCCGACGGCCAACACCACCACGGTGGCGGCCGCCCCGAGCAGCGCGGGCGCGCGCGCCTTCCACCGCGACGGTCCGCGCCTCTCCGGCAGCTCGAGGACCCGCGCCGGGGCCGTACCGACCTCGGCTGCAACGGCGCGCCGGAGCCGGTCGCGCTCGCCGGGCCCGAGTCCCTCGGTGGGCGCTCGGAGTGCGCTCAATGCGACGAGCTCGCGGGCGCAGTCGGCGCACCCGTCGAGATGGGCGCGCACGGCCGCGGCCTCCCGCCCGTCGAGTTCTGCGTCGAGGTAGCGCCCGAGGAGCTCCGAGCAGCGGGAATGATCGATGTCGTATGTCATGTCGTTGAATCCTGGGACGGTAGTTCTCCCCCGGTTTGTTCCAATAGTGCGGCCAGTCGGCGCCGGCCGCGACTTATGCGGGATTTCACGGTGCCTATGCTGACATTCGTTGCCTCCGCGATCTGCTCGTACGGAATGCCTCCGAGGTCGTGCATCGCCACCGCCGTTCGATAATCCTCCTGCAGCAAGGCGAGCGCGGCCGACACGTCCATGCGGGTCGCGGCGCGCTCGTCGTCTCGCTCGCCCCCAAATTCCTCCGGTAGATCTTCTTCCGGTATCGGCGCACGTGCTCGCCGGCGAAGAACGTCGTGGCATGCGTTGATCGCGATGCGGTAGAGCCACGTGCCGAATGCGGCGTCGCCGCGGAATGATCTCGCCCGGCGGAACGCGTGGATGAAGGCGTCTTGGGTCGCATCGAGTGCATCGCCCCGATCGCCGGTCATCCGGAGTGCGACGCCGAACACGCGGTCTTCGTGCCGGCGCATCAGCAACGCGAACGCGTCCTCGGTCCCCTCGACGAACCGCTCGAGGAGCTCTTCGTCGCTCAGGTGCTCGAGATCACGTTCCACGAAATTCCGCTTCGGCGATCTCTGCGCTGCCCCCGCCACCCGGAAGCTCGGTGATCCACACCAGCCAGAAGCGCGCTCGGCGCCCGCCGGCGTCCACCACGGTCGTCGCCGACAGCGCTTCTCGCGGTGCTCGAACCACCTCAAAGGCGGCTTCGTCTGCGCCCGCCTCGTCGGCGGCGCGGACTTCGAACCGCCCCGCGTGGCCCCACAGCTTCACCTCGGCCACGTCCACCGGTTCGCCGAGGTCGAACAGAACTCCTACGCCGGGCTTTTCGAGAAGGTCGAACGACGCGTTGTAGCTTTCGGTGGTCCAGGAAGTCGCGGGATCACCGTCGCGGGCCAGCGCCACCGACTCCGGGTGCTCCGCCCCGTCGCCGTGGGGGTCGAAGTCGCGAGCTCCGGCGATGTCGAGACGCGCGCCGGCTTCGGTTTGTGCGCGATCGCCCGGTGGCTCTGCCGGGTCGTCTCCGGGCGACAGCAACCGCGGCAGCAGCGCTACGGCAGCAATCGCGAGAGCCACGAGGACGAGCACCGGCACTATCCACTTCGTGTCGGTTCGATGTGTCGCTACCGGTCCGGAAGTGCGCGCGGGTTCGACCACCCTGAACGCGGCGGTTGCGGGCCCGCCGGCCGCCCCCTCGAGCGCGGCCGCCATCTCTGCTGCCGATGCGTAGCGATCGTCCGGATTCTTCGCCAGCGACTTCAAAATCACCGCCTCCACGCTGCGCGGAATCCCGGCCCGGATGCCGCGCGGCGCGGGCGGCATCTGTTTCACATGTTGCATTGCAGTCGCTACCTGCGACTCCGCTTTGAAGGGCGCCCGTCCGGTGAGCAGTTCGAAGAGAACCACGCCGAGCGAATAGAGGTCGCTGCGCGCGTCCGGTTCCTCGCCCTGTGCCTGCTCGGGGGAGATGTAGGTGACGGTCCCGAGAATCGATCCGGTCGTCGTCAGATCGTGTGCGCCCGCGAACGCGGCCTTTGCGATGCCGAAGTCTCCTACTTTGACGCTTCCGTCGGCCGAGAGGAGCATGTTTGCCGGTTTGATGTCGCGGTGAACGATGCCGCGTCGATGTGCGTACGACAGGGCGTCGCACACGGCGCGCCCGACGGCTACCGCTCGGTCCGGCGGCAGCGGCCCCTCCCGCTCCAGGACGTCCGCGAGCGTGCCGCCCGCGCAGTACTCCATAACGATGAAATGACATTCCGACGCACCGGGCCGATCCTCCGAGCCCGTGTCGTAAGTGGCCACGATGTTTGCATGTGTCAGCCCGGCGGCGGCCAGAGCCTCGCGGCGGAAGCGCTCGACGAACTGCGGATCGTCCGCGAGCTTCGAATGAAGAACCTTCACCGCGACCGTGCGCGCCAGCACTTCGTCGCGGGCGCGCCAGACTTGCCCCATGCCGCCGCGCGCAAGAGGGACTTCGAGCAGGTAACGATCCACCAGAAGGGCGGATTCTTCGGGCATCCGACAGATGCTACGGGGTGTTGGCGCGGGCGGTAGCCCTGGTCTGTCCGTACTCACGCAGCGCGCCGATACGCCGAACCAAGAGCGTCGGCGCCTCGCGCACTATTTCGATGACAACCGTCCCTTCCTCATCGGCCGTGATCGACAATATCCGGGCCCCCTCCGGTTTTGTTATCTGCCGCGCGGCGCGCCGTAAACCGAAGGAGTCCGTGTACGAAATCTCCTGTTCGTCCACGAGATCCGCGACCTCGACGGCGGCGTCTCGGGCAATCCCGTCGATTTGAAAGAAGTTGACGACTATCGCCGCACCGTCGAACAGCGCGACCGCGACCAGCGCCACCACGATCAAGGTGCGCGCGAGCGAAGACACCAGCACGCCGCGCTCGTCTCGATGCATCACAGTTCCTTTATCGGCCGGACTCACGCTTGTCTTCACCCCTTCGGAGTCGCCTCGAGACGAGGGACCGTGCATATGCGAGCTCCTCCACACGGAGTGCGCTTGCGAACACGATGTACGCGAGCGCACCCACCGCAACCGGAACGAGGACTGCAAGTGCCCCCCCGACGAACGATCTGGAATCGAGGATCGACTCGAGTGCCTGCGAGGTGAACCACACCAGCGCGCCCATCGCCCCGGCTGCACCGAGGATCCGGATGAGCGAGTTGATTATCCGGCGTCCGTCCAGCCCTCCGATCCGCCGTGACAGCGCGCGCGCCTGCAAGACCGAGCCGAACGTGTAGGCCAGGGCGTGTCCCGCGGCGAGTCCGCGCACACCGAAGAAATGAAACAGCGGGAAATTGGCGGCCGTGTTCAACGTGACCGCTCCGCAGTTGATAAGAAACGGGGTCTTGGAATCTTGCATCGAATAGAACGCGCGCAAGAAGAGTTGGAACAGCGAAAACGGCAGCAGCCCGACGACGAACCATTGCAGGACGCCGGCGACTATGTTGGTCGACGCGGCCGACATCACCCCGCGCTCGAGCATGAACCGGATGATGGGCTCCCCGAGCACGAAGTAACCCACCGCGGCCGGAAAGATGAGGAGCGATGTCGTGCGAACGCCGGTCGACAGGCGCCCCCTGAACTCGTCCCACCTGTCGTTGACGGCGTGTTCGCTCATGCCCGGCAGCAGCGCGGTGATGATCGAAACGGCGAACAAGCCATGCGGCAACATGTAGAAGGTGAAGGCGGTGACGTAGGCGGCGTATCCACCCTGATCGCCCGCCGCCAGCACCTGCACGATGAAATAGCCGATCTGATTGGTGACCGCATAGCCGACGAGGAACACGGAGAGCTTGCCGAGTTGCCGGACCGCCGGGTGACGTAGGTTGAGCGACGGGCGAAAACGGCCGAGTCCCCGCAGGAACGGAAGCTGCGCGACCGCCATAAGAACGACGCCGGCCGTCGTCCCCGCACCGATGATCCACAGCTGGGTCGTACTGACTTCCCCCACGGCCGCCGCCGACGGATACGCCTGGTGAAAGGCGACGAATATTCCGATCACCGCGAGATTGTTGAGGACCGGCGTGAACATCGGCGCGCCGAAGCGCTTGTGGGCGTTGAGAAGTCCCGAGATAAGCGCGGCGAGGCCGTAGAAGATGATCTGCGGGGTGAACACGCGCAACAAGAAGGTCAGAACGCGGCGCTGCGCCTCGACATCGGAGGCCGGGACCCCGATGGTGTAGAGGCGCGCCAGGGCCGGAGCCGCCACAATCCCGATGATCGTCACTGCGGCAAGGACGACCAACGACATGTTGATGATGGCGCTCGCGACCTCCCATGCTCGCTCATTGCCCTCTTTCTCGAGGAGCTCGACGAACACCGGAACGAATACCGACGACAGCACGCCCCCGAGGATCAGCTCGTAGATGATCAACGGAGCGGTGTTGGCGAGGTTGTAGGTGTCGGCGAGGCGACTTTCCGCAACGCCGAGGGCGGCGACGATCGCCGCAACTCTGAGGAGCCCCGTGATCCGCGACAGCACGGTGCCGACCGACATCAGAGCCGTGGCGCGAACGAGTGAGCTCAAGCGGGCGCCGTCTTCACGTCGCGGTCTTCATCGTGACCCCGACGCCGCCGCGCTCCCCGCACCACGTAGAACAGCACGAGAAACGCAAGTGCCCCGAAAGTCAGGCCCAGTGCGATTTCGTTGAATTCGGTAGAGCGAACCGTGATCGTCTCCGGCTCCTTGATCTCGAAGCCGTCGGGTGTCTCGAGCCGCACGGCGATGCGAAAGATCCCGCTCGCGCGCACCGTCACGGGGTAAGACACCGTCTGTTGGTCACGGGTGATCGTCAGCTCTCTGTCGGCATCGGTGACCACCAAGTCCCCCCGGGCGTCGAGGCGCACCCGGATCTGGACGTCGTAGCCGGTGTCGTTAAAGACGATGAACTGAATCGACCCCTCGCGCGACGTGAGGGTTGTCTCGGCAACTCCGACGGCTCCGATCTTGGCGAACTCCGCTTCCACTTCGTGGCGGGTGGCGGTTGCGTACCGGAGTCCTTCGGCCTCGAAATCACCCCACCACGAGCGCCCGACGCTCACCAAGATGTTGCGACGCAACCGTTCGACCAGCTCCGCGGGGGGAGTGATCGAGATGAAATGGTCGACGATCTCGGCCGCCTCCGTGACCGTCTCGAAGTAGCTTTCCGCGGGTTGCGTCACGAGCGCCGGCGCGGTCGACGGCAGATCTCGAGGCGCGCGATCTTCGGTGACGTCCAATCCCGCCGCCGGCGTGGTCGACGTGAGCCACGGCGCGCCGGCGATGTTCCGCAGGAACGTTTCGACGTCGCGTCGCGCCGGATGCCATGCGCTCGAGATGCTCGCGACAACGACCCGCTCGACGCCGGGCGACTCCTCGCGGACCATCGCGGTCTCGGCGAAGAATCGTTGCATCGCCACGCGTCCGTCCTCGGGGTCGGTCATTCCGACAAGATGACGCTGCAATTCGGGATCGAGTGCATATCCGGAGAGGGGCCCGCTCGCGCCGGTTATGACCGAAATGGGACACGCGAGGCTGAGCGTCTCGATAGGACAGCCGGCCAGGTCCGGGTCCGGGGTCGGCTCGAGCGAGTCGGCCGAGAAGAACGTCTTCAGTTCCGCCCCTCCCCCGTACGGGAGTTCCTGCAGCGACGACGCATCGATCCTCCCGCCGGGCGCGAAGATCCATCCCGGATCGACGTCGCCCAGCACGTCCTGCCCGAGCACGGAGCGCAGGACTACCGCAGCCTCCGACATCTGGCGTCCGATGGACCCCTGGTCCCCGGCGAGGGCCGGAAGATCGGGAAGCGCATAAGGGGCGACGATGAGCTGAACCCCATCGGTCTCGAGGATCCTTCGCAAACGCTCCAGGATGTCGGCGGCGGCGCGTGCCGAGGGCGCGTCGGGCCCGACGGAGACGATCTGATCGCCCTCGGCACGGCGGTATCCGTCCGCCATGTCGGCAAGTTCCTCGATCATCCGTGGCGACGGGACGAGGCCGAGCCGGAGGGGCTGCTGCGGTTTCGGTTGCCGGCGCCCGCGGCGTGCCGGCGCGAGCGGCGGGGCCGTCTCCTCCTCGAGGACCTCAACCAAACTCGTGAGCCAACCGCGCTCCCCCACCGCCTCCTCGAGTCGGTAGCCGGCTTCGTCGGGGTGGAAGACGCCGTCGGGGCCTCGCGCCGGCACGTCGTGAATCGGGAGCACCGGAACGACCGTCAGCCTCGTCTCTTGTGGCTCCGTGTAGAAGAGCAGCTGTGTCGTGATCGTGTCGAGCGTCATCCCGACCGAGTCCTGAAGCGTGAGTTTGAGCGGGTAGACCCCGTTCTCGGCGTCGCTCGTTAGAAGCACGAGAGAGGACACGGGGTCGTTGATCTCGACGATCACCGACTCCCCGGGCGGCAGCGGTTCGTCTGGTGTCGTCGACACCGGGAAAGAGTTGCTCGCCTGCGCCGCCGAGAGGTCGTACGAGGTGTGGAGGGCGGAGCGGGTCTCGACCCGGTTGAGGACGCCGACGACGAGGTTGAGGTCCTCGAGGGGGGCGGTTCCCGAATTGCCGATTCGGACCTTCAGCCCGAACGCGTCCTCGGGACCGTGGGAGACCGGCTGCGCCACCAGCTCGAGCGACGCGGAGGGGAGCGGAAGCTGCGCCGCCGCGGGATGGGCCGGCGGGACGACGGCGAGCGCAACCAGGGCGGCAGCGAGCACCGCCGCGTGCGAGCCGAGCCGGATCCCGAACATCGTGAACCAGCATAAAGACAGAAAGAACCCCTCCCGTGTTTCGGGAGGGGTTCGACGTCAGCGCTGGATGCGGGTTACTTCGATCCGCCCAGGCGGCCGATCTTCTGGTAGAACTCGGAGCCGTAGCGGCTCTTGGTGGTCTCGCCACCCTTCTTGCCGCCGATCTTTCCGATTCGGCCGAAATGCTCCTCCCCGTAGCGCTCCTTCGTGGTGCGCCCGCCCTTACGTCCGGCCTCGGCGCGGGTCATCTTGCTGGTGTCTTCGCTCATCAATCCTCCTACCGACGCCTGTGCGGCAGCTCGTCCGGCCAGTGCTCGGCTTTCTTACCCCTCGCTTTTCCGGCGAAACGGCCCCTGTCTTGCTCAATCCGGGGTATTACCGTGCCGATGGTGAATTCGATGGAGACCCAGACGAACATCGAGCAGCTACTCCAGTATGCGGTCGACCGGAAGGCGTCCGATCTTCACGTGAAGGTCGGGGGGCCCCCGTTCATCCGCGTCAACGGGCGGCTCGAACAGACGCCCTTCCCCCCAATGGACGCCGCCGAGTGCGAACGGGCGTGCATCGGGATGATGAACGACGATCACGCGCAGATTTTCCGAACCCGCGGCGAGGTGGACTTCGCCTATTCGACGCCGGGGCTCGGGCGCTTTCGCGTGAACGTCTTTCGCCAGCGCGGCAGCGTCGGGATGGCATGCCGCCGGGTTCTTCCGGGCGCGCCGGAGTTCGAGACGCTGGGCCTTCCTCCCGTCGTCCGGACGCTCGCCGACGAGCACCGCGGCCTGATCCTCGTGACCGGGCCCACCTCGTCGGGAAAGACGACGACGACGGGCGCTCTCATCGACCACATCAACGCGACCCGCGCCGGGCACATCCTCACCATCGAAGACCCCATCGAAATCCTTCACCCCGATCGCATGGCGATCGTGAACCAGCGCGAGATCGGTCAGGACACGCAAGAGTTCTCCTCCGCTCTGCGCGCCGCGATGCGACAGGACCCCGACGTCATTTTCATCGGCGAGATCCGCGACCCGGAGACCGTCAAGGCTGCGCTGCAGGCGGCCGAGACCGGCCACCTCGTGATTTCAACACTGCACACGACCGACGTGACGGAAACCATCAACCGCATCATTGATTTCTTCCCACCTCACCAGCAGATGCAGATTCGCGTGTCGCTGGCAGGATCGCTCAAGGGCGTCGTCTCACAGCGGCTCCTGCCCCGAAAGGACGCAAGCGGCCGTATCCCCGCGGTCGAGGTCCTCGTTATGAACGGCCGCGTCCGCGACCTCATCCTCGACCCGGACAAGACCCACATGATCCACGACATCGTTGCGGAGTCGTCGTTCTACGGAATGCAGACGTTCGACCAGGCGCTGCTGTCCCTTTATCGGGCCGGTCTCGTGGCACTCGATGAGGCAATGGCCGCGGCGACCAACCCGCACGACTTCCAGATCATGCTCAAGCAAGAGGGGCTGCAGCCGGTCGGCTAAACGGTGGTGCGCCGCCGCCGCCCTTTACCCTGGGGACATGCCGTCCCTGCCGCAGTTGCTGCTCGACGACTCGCCCGTCATGGGTCTCGCTCGCCGCTTCCGCGACGCGGGTCACCACCTTTACCTCGTCGGCGGCCCGGTCCGCGATCTTGCGCTGCGGCGCGAGCACACCGACCTCGACTTCGCGACCGATGCGGTTCCCGACGAAACGCTTGCGATCGTCCGCCCTTCCGCAGAGCATGTCTGGTTGCAGGGAGTGGAGTATGGGACGGTAGGCGCGCGCATTTTTGGCGTCGACCTGGAAATCACGACCTTCCGCACCGAGCGTTACCAGGCCGAGTCGCGGCATCCCGCCGTCACTTTCGAGTCCGACATCGAGACGGATCTATCGCGGCGGGACTTCACCGTGAACGCGATGGCGATTTTGTTGCCGGAACGAACACCGGTTGATCCGTTCGGCGGCAAGCGGGACCTCGAGCGGAAGGTGCTTCGCACGCCGATCGAGCCGGCGGCGTCGTTCTCGGACGACCCGCTCCGGATGGTGCGCGCGTTTCGGTTCGCGTCACAGCTTGGTTTCAACGTCCATGACGACGTCCTTGCCGCGGTCAAAGATCTCAAGGAACTTCTGAACTCAGTCTCTGCCGAGCGGGTGCGCGACGAGCTCTCCAAGCTGCTCGTCGGACGCGTCCCCGGACGTGCGCTGGCCGCGTGCGACGCTACCGGGCTCACCGAGCTTTTTTTGCCGGAGCTTCCTGCGTTAAAGCTCGAACAGGATCCGATTCACCGTCACAAGGACGTCTTTCATCACACGCTGGCGGTAGTCGAGCAGACGGATCCAGAGCTCCGGCTACGGCTGGCCGCGCTGTTGCACGACATCGGGAAGCCGGCCACGCGGCGGATCGATGCGCGTGAAGGTGTCACGTTCCACCATCACGAGACGGTCGGCGCGAGGATGGCGCGCGAACGTCTGCGGGCCCTGCGCTTCCCGAACGAAATCGTCGACGACGTTCACGACCTGATCTTTCTCCATCACCGCTTCCACACCTATCGTCTGGGATGGACCGACTCCGCCGTGCGGCGTTACGTCCGTGACGCGGGGGCCTTGCTACAAACATTGAATGCGCTCGTGCGCGCGGACTGCACGACGCGCAACGCCGCCAAGGCGCGCCGGCTTGCGGCAAGGATGGACGAGCTTGAAGCCAGGATCGAAGAACTCGACGCGAAGGAAGAGCTCGAGAGCATTCGGCCCGACCTCGACGGCAAACAGGTGATGGCGTACCTGGCGGTTCCGCCGGGACCGGTCGTCGGTGAGGCGAAGGAGTTCTTGCTCGAGCTGCGGCTGGAGGAGGGCCCGCTCGGAGAGGACGAGGCATACGCGCGCCTCGATTCATGGGCGCGCGGCCGTGGGATCGATCCGGCCGGTAGCCGCGTCCCACCGAAGGAAAAGAAAAAACCCGCTCAAGATGACTAACGGATTCCGAGCGCACCCCGGCCGCCCTTATTTCACGGAGCTCGGCAACACACTGGGCGACGCCTATCTCCGTTATGACTTCACGCGCGGGACCGAACAAGAAATCGAGTTTCTCCTCGCGCTGCTGGATCTTAGTCCTGGTGCGCGCGTTCTCGACGTCGGCTGCGGTCCCGGGCGGCACGCGGCAGCGCTCGCCGCCGCGGGACTGCGTGTGACGGGGGTCGATGTCTCGCCGCGCTTTCTGGAACTTGCAGCCTCGCGTTGCAGGGACGTGGGTGTGGGAGCGGCGTTCTTCGAATGCGATGCGCGACAGATGCCGTTCGACGACGAGTTCGATGCAGTAATCGCGATTTGCGAAGGCGCATTCGGCGTGATGGGAGAGGACGACGCGCTCGTACTGCGACGAATGACCGAGGCGGTGCGGCGCGCCGGGCGCGTCGTGCTGACCGCCTTTAGCGCTCTTTACGAGGCGAGGCACCCGCGCGAGGATGCGCACTTCGACCTCGATACCGGCATCGTCTACGAGCGGACGACGATCAAGGACGAGTCGGGACGAGACCATCCGGCAGAGCTGTGGACCAGCGTGTACACGCCCCGGGAGCTGCGACTGCTGGCGATTGGCTGCGGGCTCGTGCCGGAGAACGTATGGGGAGTGGAACCGGGTGATTTCGGCCGCCGTCCGCCCGACTTCGAGCGTCCCGAGTTGATGCTCGTTGCCCGGAAACCGTAGGGCGCTTCTTTGGCGCACGCCATTCGCCGTCGTTCTTCAACGCCCGGCGCGCCGCTCTTCGAAGAACGCGGTTGCCGATGAGCGGGACATCGGGGACGTGACCGCGCCGGCAAAACCGTGCGCGTCGGGACAGCCGCTTCGCTCGATACGCGCGGCGGCTCGACCGTAGTCGTACTCGGTTCGCCGGAGGGTCACCTCGGCGGCAACCACCGCCCAGTACGCACCCGGGCGATCCTCATACGGAAGGCCCACACTGCCGGCATTGATCACGCGCCGGCCGGCGATGGTGCGATCGTATTGCGAGTGAGTATGGCCGCAAACGATCATCCTTTGCGATACGGCGGCCAGTGCCGCCTCCACGTCTTCTTCGGCCGACACCGCGGTGATGATCTCGTCGTCGCTCCTCGGCGTGGCGTGACAGAACAACACATCGCCCACTCCGTCTATCGGGACGACCACCGTTTCGTTCATAGCGGCGAGGAAGTCGCGATCTTCGCGGGTGAGGCGGCCGGCGCACCAAGCCGTGACGTCTGCCACCCACCTGTCGATGTCGGCCGCCTCGCCGATGCCGCCGGCGACCTCCCGGTCGGCGTTTCCCCGGACGAAATGTGCGTCGAGACTTCGGATGCGCGCGACTACCTCGGCCGGAAAAGGACCCCACGCGATATCGCCGCCGACGACCACGCGCTCGATCCCTTCGTTTTTGACGACTTCGAGGACGGCATCGAGTGCATCGATGTTGCCGTGTATGTCATAGATCGCTGCCACGGACACGTCGTTTTCACCGTAGCAAACGTCGTTGTGGATTATCGGGGAACGGAACGCTCGAGCAGACCGGCGCGCCGAAGCCGCAGCGTGAGAATGCCGGCCATGAGGAGTGTGGCCGCTCCGGTCGCCGGCAAGAGCGCGCGCAGACCCATCCCGTCGAAGGTCACTACGGCTACACCCGCCGCGACACTCGCCAGGTTGTAGATGATGTCGTAGAGCGAGAAGGCGCGGCCGCGGTAGTCGTCGTGAAGCGCGTGCTGGACCTGGGCGTCGACCGCCACCTTGCAATAGAACCCGCCCGCGCCGGTCATGAACGTGAGGCCCAGAAGCGCGGGAACACCGGGAACTGCGCCGAGGGCAAGGAGGGGTAGCGCCACGACCAGATAGCCGGCAATCATCACGCGGATCCTTCCGCCGAGCCGCCGCCCGACGGCCGACGCCGACATCGCCGCGACGAGCGCTCCCGCACCCGCAGCGCCGAGCGCCACCCCCGACAAACCGAGGCGCCCGAAGCCTCCTTCATGCGTTGCGAACTCGCTCTTGATCAGAAGGATCACGACGATCGCGATCACGATCCCAACCGAGCGAAGGACGAAGATGGCACCGAGAGGGATACGTGCGGCCGCGCTGCGTCCGATGACGCGCAGCCCATCGAGCAAGTCGCGAGCGATGTCGGCGAGGGCGCTGCCGAAGCGCCCGCGCGGAGGGTGAGGATGTTCCATCGTCGTTGAGATGCGGCCGATCACTACCACCGGGACGAAATACAACGCGCCCGCGACGGCGAACGTCGGGGTTCCCCCGATCTTGCCCACGAGCAGGAGCCCGAGCGCGCCGCCGATCACCGCGCTCAAAGTCCCCCCGCCTCCCGACAGGGAGTTTGCCTGGAGCAGCCTGTGTTCCTGCAAGACGACCGGAAGGACCGCGCCCTTCGTTGCAAGAAACAACCGTCCGAAGCCCTGGAGTGCGAGGACGGCAACAAACAGGGGAGCGTCCCCGGGGAGCGCCCGGGCCCACAGCGGCAGCGACAGAAGCAGTGCCGCCCGAACAACGTTCGCTCCCACCATCAGTTTTCTCCGGTCCCAGCGGTCCACGAAGACGCCGAGGAACGGCGCCAGAACCGAGTACGGCACGAGAGTCACCGCGAACAGAGCCAGTATCTTGCCCGGCGTCCCCTGGCTGGTCGGCTCCAACACGAGGATGTCGGCGAAGACAGCCTGCGCCACTCCGTCCGCCGCCTGCGCGGCGAACTGGCCGGCCACCAGGCGGCGGAAATCGGCGATGGAGAGGAGCGAAGCGGCGCTCCGCAGCAGCGTGGTCACGCGACCATCGTGACGGCAATCGGGCCCCGATGGCGGGGCCCGATTGAAAACGTCCTTCGATCTCGGTTAGTGCTCGGGGGTCAAACCGGTTGCGGTCGCCTCCGGCACGCGTCCGTTCCCGTTACCGTTGGAAGAGGCGGGCCGGAAAGCCGAGCTTCCATGCACTATCTCGGGCCTTCCCTCGGCGAACGCCTCGACGAGGTCGTGAGCTTCGGAATCGGAGTACTGAATCGGAGGTGACTTCATGAAGTACGCGCTCGGTCCGAGGAGCGGACCCCCGGTGCCGCGATCGAGTGCGAGCTTTGCGCACCGAACTGCGTCGATCACGACCCCCGCCGAGTTCGGCGAGTCCCATACCTCGAGCTTGAGCTCCATCGAGATGGGAACGTCGCCGAACTCACGTCCCTCGATGCGGATGTACGCCCACTTGCGGTCTTTGAGCCACGGGACGTGGTCGCTGGGACCGATGTGGATATCCTCGGCATCGATGCCGCCGGTGATCTGTGAGGTAACCGATTGCGTCTTCGAAATCTTTTTGGACTGCAACCGTTCGCGCTCCAGCATGTTCTTGAAGTCCATGTTGCCGCCGAAGTTGAGCTGGTAGGTATGGTCGATCACCACGCCGCGATCCTCGAACAGCTTCGATAGGACACGGTGGGAAATTGTTGCTCCGACCTGACTCTTGATGTCGTCACCGATGATCGGAACGCCCTTCTTCGTGAAGCGGGCGGCCCATTCCTCGTTCGTCGCGATGAACACGGGCATGCAGTTGATGAATGCGACGCCCGCGTCCAGCGCCTGCTCCGCATAGAAGCGCGCAGCTTGCTCGGAACCAACCGGGAGGTAGTTGACGAGGACATCGGTCTTCGTCTCGCGCAGGACCTCGGCGATGTCGACGGGCGGAAGCTCGGATTCGACCACGGTGTCGCGGTAGTACAGACCGAGGCCGTCGTAGGTGTGCCCGCGTAGCACCTCGACTCCGCTTTTCGGCACGTCGGCGAACTTGATCGTGTTGTTGGGCTCGGTCCAAATTGCCTCCGCGAGATCAAGCCCGACTTTCGCCGTGTCGACATCGAATGCACAAACGAACTCGATATCGGAGACGTGGTACCCGCCGAGGTCGACGTGCATGAGCCCGGGAACCGTTTCGTCCGAGCGAGCCTTGGCGTAGTACTCGACGCCTTGAACGAGCGAGGATGCGCAGTTTCCGACTCCGATGATTCCAACCCGCAGCTTTTTCGTCATCTGTCTCCCCCTTTAAGGCGTCTGGGTCGTGGGGCGTGCGACGCCTTGTGTCTGACCGCCCCGCTCTTTCGTGATCAGTTCATCGATCCACTGGATGTCGCTCTCGGTCGCAGAAAGGTCATGGTTCTGCAGCGACAGTGCGTATGAATCGATCCGTTCCCGGTACTGCCTCAGGTTGTCCTTCAGTTGACGAAGCTTCTCCTGAAGGAACGCCCGACGACGCTCCAGCAGGGCGAGCCGCGACTCGGGATCCATGTAGCGGAAGAACGCGAGCTTGAGCGTGAAGTGCTCGGCGTCGACCGCGCCGGTTTCGGCCAGCATCTCGCCGAACAGGCCCTCGCCCTTTTCCGTGATGCGGTAGACGGTCTTGCGCCGTCCCGGGGACATTCCGCCCGGTCGCCTTGCCTCGGCGACCTTTTCCACCGCCCCCGCCTTCGCCAGGCGTCGCAACGTGGGGTAGAGAGACCCCCACGACACCTGCCACAGCGGCCCGAGCATCGCCCCGAGCTGCTTGCGCAGCTCGTAGCCGTGCATCTGCCGCTCCTTGAGCAGGCCGAGCACGGGGAGCTCGAGCGTTCCCGGTTGCTTCATGCGTTCGTCACCTCGATGATTGTGGATGTATCGGCTTAACGTATCTGCACGATATATCGGCTTGATATATCACGCAGGATTGCGGCGGCGCAACTGCGGCGCCGGGCCCCCGGAGCGCCGAACGCGTGGGCATTTGCGCTTAGATTTGCGCAATGGGACTGTCGGGACGTTCGTTCGATCCAACCGGGACTCCCCCCCGGGCACCGGGACCGGTCGTTGATTACCGCCTGGCACGGCGCGCCGCGATCGCCAATTTGAGGCGGGGCCTGCTCGGGACCACCGACGTTTGCGACGCACATCCGGAATTGCTGCGGGCGGCGAAGAACATCGGTGAGGAAGCGACGACCCCGTGCCCGGTGTGTTCTCACGACGCCTTGCGGTTCGTGCGCTATGTCTTCGGAGACGAGCTTAGGCATTTGAGCGGCCGGGTCGTCTATCCAAACGACTGGTTGCGGGAACTGGCGCAAACCCACGACGCCTTCACTTGTTACATCGTCGAGGTGTGCATCGACTGTCACTGGAACCACCTCATCAGGGCGTACCAGGCGGGGCGGCAGTACGCGGCTTCACCGGCCGTGCGAGAGCGCCGCCGCAGTTGACGCCGGTCGTTGCCGTTCGGGCCGCCGGGCTCGTGCTCGCACTTCCGTTTCTGCTCGGCCTATTGCCCGGATCTCTGGCCGCGGTCGCCATCGGGCTGATTGCGCTGGCTGCGGGAAGGATCGCTGCGGTTTCCACGGAGCGCCTCTTCACGGCCGCGGCCGTGATCGTCTTCGCCGCCGCGGCCGCGGTGGGTGCCGCCCGGTGGGGGTCGTTCGACCTCGACTTTCTGCGGGGAGCTCAGGCGGTGCTCGGTCCGACGGTTGCAGTGGCGCCGCCGGAGGCGGCGGGTGCTGCCGCTGCAGCCGCGGCCGCGGGCACGGTGGCGCTGGGACTGTGGCTCGGCAAACCGCATCCCCTCGAGCTGTGGAGGGTCGAGGCGGTTGCAGGTGCATTGATGCTGGTTACGGTCTTTGCCGGCCCGGCGCTGCCGGGCCTCGGCGCGCCGGGATCATTTCCGCGGGTGGCGCTGTGGGTCGCGGGGAGCGCCGGCGTCGCCGCGGCGGCCGGAGCTGTGGCGTCGTGGTCTCATTCGCGCACCTCGAAGCTTCGGTGGCGACTCCTTGCCCTTGCCGGCCTCGTCATCGCGGCAGCGGCAACTCTCCTGGCCTCGACCGTCTGATCCACGGCGCGCCCCGGCTCAACACGCGTCTGGTCGTTTAAAACGCCACGGCGCGCCCTGAGAGCGCGTCTGGTCGTTTAAAACGCTGACGGCGCGCCTCCGGACGACCTGGGGGGGCGCGGCCCGGCTCAACACGCGTCTGGTCGTTTAAAACGCCACGGCGCGCCCTGAGAGCGCGTCTGGTCGTTTAAAACGCTGACGGCGCGCCTCCGGACCACCTGGGGGCGGCGCGCCCCGGCTCAACACGCGTCTGGTCGTTTAAAACGCCACGGCGCGCCCTGAGAGCGCGTCTGGTCGTTTAAAACGCTGACGGCGCGCCTCCGGACCACCTGGGGGCGGCGCGCCGTGAGATGTCGAAGCGGGCGGCGCGGGCGAAACTAGACTGCTCGGGTGGCACCTGCGAAGAAGCAACCGAGGCACTCCGCAACGAAGCCTTCCGCCCGAGCCCCTGCGAGGACCAGGTCGTCCGCCCGCGCCCCGAGCAAGAAAGGCGCGCCGGCCCGGCGAGGTAAGGAGCGGTCGCGCCTGCAGCGCTTCCTCATTCGCTGGGGGTGGGTGTTCCCGCTCGGGGCACTCTTGATCGGCGGCGCCATCCTCATGCTCACCTATGCGTTCGCGTCGATCCCGCTGCCCGACGACATCCCCCTGAAGTCGGCCACGAAGGTGTACGACCGCGACGGTGAGCTCATCGGCATCTTCTCCGGATCCGAGCGCCGGTTCATCATCGAGACCGACGCATTCATGCCGGGCGGTAAAAAGGAGTTCGTCGGGTACGCAGTGCTCGCGGCCGAGGATCGTGACTTCTTCGACCACAACGGCGTTTCGATTCGGGGCATCATGCGCGCCGGATGGGCGAACCTCACCGGCGGAGAGGTTCAGCAGGGCGGCTCGACGATCACGCAGCAGTACGTGAAGACGGCCGTGCTCCAGGATCCGGCCCGCACCATTTCGCGCAAGGTCAAAGAAGCCATCCTCGCCATCAAACTGGAACGCCGTCACTCGAAGAACGAGATCCTGGGTTTCTATCTCAACACCATCTACCTCGGTCGAGGGGCCTACGGAATCGAAGCCGCGGCAGAGGCATATTTCGACAAGCCGGCGACGAAGCTCAACCTCGGCGAGGCCGCGTACCTTGCGGGGATCATCCCGTCGCCGGAGTCGTACCAGCCGGACGAGGATCCCGAGGGGGCGCGGGCGCGCCGTGACCGAGTCATCGACCAGATGGTGGCCGAGGGCTACATCACCGAGGATCAGGCTGAGAAGGCGAAGTCGAAGAAGGTGAAGCTGAAAGGCGGCTCGGAGTCGCTCAAGTTCCAAAAGGCCGCCTATTTCATGGAGTGGATCCGCAAAGACATCCTCGAGCCGGAGTTCGGTGACGATCTGTATACGGGTGGACTAGAGATTCACACCACGCTCGACCTCGACATGCAAAACATGGCGGAGGAAGCGGTGTCGTCGGTGCTGACCGAGCCCACCGACCCCCAGGCGTCGCTCGTGTCGATGACACCGAGAGGAGAGGTGCGCGCGTTCGTAGGTGGAAAGGCCTACACCAATGTAAAGAAAGCGCGCGGCTTCAACTACGCGGTCGACCCCCCCGGCCATCAGGCCGGGTCGACGGCGAAGCCGTTCACGCTCCTGGCCGCAATCGAGGAAGGGATTTCACCCACCTCGGTGTTCTCGGGGTCGTCGCCGCGAATCATCACCGAGCCCGCGTGCAACCCACCGTGGGAGGTAAACAATTTCGGCGGGTCGTCGTTTGGAACGTTGACGCTCGACCAGGCGACCCAATCATCGGTAAACACCATCTACGCGCAGTTGGTCGCGGAGATCGGTCCCGAGGCCGTTGCCGACCTCCTCAAGAACTTCGGCTTCGGCAAAGACATCGACCCGAACTGTTCGCTGGCGCTCGGCTCGATCGAGTTCACCCCGCTCGAGATGGCACGCGGTTACGCAGGTTTCGCCTCGATGGGTGTACTTCCGACGGTGACGCCGGTCGCCTACGTGCTCGACAGCGACGGCGAATGCATCAAGGAGTTCATCCCGAGCAAGGCCGGATGCGATAGGGAAGCCCGAGATAAGCGGGGCGGCGAGCGCGTCGTCGAGGAAAACTCCGCGGCGGTGCTGACCCAGATTCTGACCCACGTCGTGCAGGGCGGAACCGCGCCGCAGGCGGCACTGCCGGGCTGGGAGGTGGCGGGGAAGACCGGAACCGCCCAGAACAACGTTGCGTCGTGGTTCTCGGGTTATACGAGTCAACTCGTCACCACCGTCTGGATGGGGTATCCGATCGAGGAATACGAAGCCGACGGGCGGGTCACCGTCCCCGAAGATTGTCCCGCGGGCACCGAGTTCGCCGGCGACCGCTGCGTTTATCAGCCGCGCATGGGCTACATCTGCGATATCCCGGAGCAGTGTCGCCCCGTCCACGGAATCGAGGTGACGGGGGGATCCTTTCCTGCCGATATCTGGGCGGCGTACATGATCGGTGCGATCGAGGGGGAGACGCCGGTGCCGTTCCCGACCCCGACCTCGATGCCGACGGAGCTGGTGAACCCGCCGCCGCCGACCGATGTGGACGAGGACGACGACGTCGTCCCGGAGACGCCCGAGCCGGAGCCGACCGAGTCACCCGAGCCGGAGCCGACCGAGCCGGAGCCCGAACCCGAGCCGACCGAGCCGGAGCCGGAGCCGAGCCCGGCTCCCACCCAGCAAAACCGGAGGAAGTCGCCCGGCTTGCGTGACAGGAGCCCGCCATAGCGCGCCGCGTCGGGGTAGTGGGGATGATGATGCTGGTATCGGCGGCGGCGCTGTTCGGGGGCTGGCTCCTCAAGGGCCAGTGCCTCAAGCCGTGGGAAGGCAGCCGCCAGTACAAGGCGCTGTGCTACAACGACATCCAGGCCCTGTATCCCGATTATCAGGATGAGCGAGGCGACGTCGTCGGCCGCGGGGTGCAGGCCCGGATCTTTCCGTATGTAGAGGGCGACCTGCGCGCCGACGACGGAGCGCTGATCAACGGCGCCGTCGAGTACCCGGTTCTCACCGGAGTGTTCATGTGGGGCTCGGGGCTCCTCGCCCACGACGCCAACCAGTACTTTCTCCACTCGGCTCTGCTGTTGGCGCCGTTCGGCCTCCTCACCACCTTCCTCCTGGCACGCATGACCGGTCTGCGCACCCTCCTGTGGGCGGGGGCGCCGGCGATCATCCTGTACGCATTCCACAACTGGGACCTGTTGGTCGTTGCCGCTACCGTCGTCGGGTTCTATTTGTGGCATCGAGGCGAGCCGGTGTGGGCGGCGGTGCTGTTCGGCGTCGGAGCCGCGTTCAAGATGTATCCGGCATTGTTCGTCGCACCCGTTGCCCTCGAGCGGTGGCGCCGCGGAGATCGTGTCGGCGCGGGTGCAGTCGTGGGCGCCGGCGCGGGAACGTTCGCGCTGATCAACCTCCCGTTCGTGATCCGCAACTTCGATGGGTGGTGGGCGACGTACTCGTTCCACAGCCGGCGCGGCCCCAATTTCGACTCGATTTGGAGCATCACCGACATCGGACCGCTGTCGATTCCACGCCTCGAGCCCGATCAACTCAATTTGCTCACGACCGGTCTCATGCTCGTGTTCTTCGTCGCCGTGCTCGGAGCCGGGTGGTGGCGGGCGCGCCGCGACGGCGCGTACCCCGTGCTCCCGGTTAGCGCCGCACTACTCGCGTCGTTTCTGTTGTGGAACAAGGTCCACTCGCCCCAGTACACGCTGTGGCTCCTCCCCTTCTTCGTCCTGGTTGCGGTCCCCGTCGCCTGGTGGTTCGCGTACACGGTCGTGGACATGATCGTTTACGTCGGAATCTTCCGGTTCTTCTACGACTACACGAACGACGGCGAGTTCTTCACGACCGCCTATCACGCAATGTCGATCGGCGTCTGGCTGCGGGCGCTGCTTCTCCTTTTGTTGGTCGTCGTGTTCCTCCGCTCGGATTCGTCACACCCCCCCGCTACGGTCGAACCAGTCGGAGAAGCAGCGACGACGGCCTGAAACGAGGGAGGTGGTAGCATCAAGCGTCGCAGCGGGTTCGCTGCGACAATCCCCTGCTCGTTCGCGTGGTCACAGGCGCGGGCGGGCCTCGTTGCCGAAAGCCGGCTGCGAGTCCGGAGGAGGAGGTAGTGGATGAAGGAGTACGAAGCGTTGGTCATCGTCGACGGCCGTCTTGAAGAAGGCGATATCCAAAAAACCGTCGACAAGTTCACGGGTCTGATAACCGAGAACGGCGGGAAGGTCACGAAGGTCGACCGGTGGGGCACACGCCGGTTCGCTTACGAGATCAACCACCAGCACGAGGGTTACTACTTCGCATGCGAGTTCACGGCGCCCGAGGACATCAGTGAGAAGTTGGATCGGCTGCTGCACGTCTCCGACGAGTTCATCCGAGGCAAGATCACGCACCCGGCTAAAGCCGGTGCCTAGATCTGCCCGAGCCGAGAAGGAGAGATTCGATGGCATCCGATAACACGGTCACGCTCGTAGGCAACATCACCGACGACCCCGAGCTCCGCTTTACGCCGTCGGGAGCAGCGGTGGCGAACTTCACGGTCGCGGTCAACCGCCGAACCCGCAATCAGGACGGGACGTGGGAGGACAAGCTCGACGGGTTTTTCCGCTGCAATTGCTGGCGCGACATGGCGGAGAACATCGCGGAATCCCTTAACAAGGGCACGAGAGTCATGGTGACCGGCCGCCTCCAGCAGCGCAGCTGGGAGGACCAGGAGGGCAACAAGCGGTCCGCATTCGAGATCCAGGTCGACGAGATCGGACCGTCGCTCCGGTGGGCGACGGCCACGGTTCAGAAGTCGAAGCGTTCGAGCGGCGGCGCACCCGCAGGAGGCGGCGCGCCGACAGGGGGTGGCTCCGACTGGGGCACTCCCTCCCCCGCCGGCGCGCCGCAGACGGACGAAGGAGGTTTCTAGCTATGCCGCCACGCCGAGGTCCCAAGCCGACCACGTTCAAGAAGGGCAAGAAGAAGTACTGCCTATTCTGCGCCGACAAGTCGCTCGTCATCGACTACAAAGACATCAACATGCTGCGTAAGTTCGTGAGCGACCGCAGCAAGATCCGTGCTCGTCGTGTGACGGGAAACTGCACACGACACCAGCGCCGGGTTGCGACTGCCGTTAAGAACGCGCGCGAGATGGCGCTCCTCCCGTACACGGCACGCTAGGAGACAGGATGAAGATCATTCTCGCGGACGACGTCGAAACCCTCGGGCATAAGGGCGATCTCGTTTCGGTCGCCGACGGCTATGCCCGCAACTTCTTGATCCCCAAGGGCCTCGCGATCACGGCCACCAAGGGTGCGCTCAAGCAGGCCGAGATGATGCAGCGGGCGCGCCTCGAGCGCGAGGAGAAAGCGAAGGCGGGAGCGGCGGCCAAGGTGTCGGTGCTCGCCGCGTCGCCGGTGTACATCTCCGCGCGCGCGGGCGAGGGGGGCCGGTTGTTCGGCTCGGTGACCAAGTCCGACGTCGCCCGCGGGATCCTCGATCAGCTCGGCGAGGACGTCGACCGGCACAAGGTGTTGCTCGAGGAGCCCATCCGGAGCCTCGGCTCCCACCAGGTCGAGGTGAGGCTTCACGAAGAGGTGAATGCGCTCGTCACCGTCGAGGTGATCGCGCACGAGGAGGAATAGCCCGGGGTTCGATGGGGCCGAAAAGGGGCGCTTCGGCGCCCCTTTCCGCGGTACGCCCGGCATGGGCAGTCGCTAGTGGGTGAAAGTCCCACCGGGAGGAGGTGGTGCCGACCGTAGCCACAGGCAAGGGCTCCGTCGTGAGGCGGGGTCTGAAGGAAGCCCGTTGAGGCGAAGCT
>Ga0247713_1000124_pt1 | contig 53973 bp, 46 predicted proteins | sample 21E_NmetaG_FD_189936 | JGI IMG/M metagenome (GOLD analysis project Ga0247713, IMG submission 189936) | Soil microbial communities from hillslope of Landscape Evolution Observatory, University of Arizona, Oracle, AZ, United States - 2-1-E_N | ecosystem: Engineered > Artificial ecosystem >...
CCGGCGGGTATCGCGTGACGACCCCGGTGTTGGGCGGAATCCTGCGGCGTACGCTCGGGATCGCGCCCGAAACCACCACGATCATCCTCACCGTGGGCATCCGCGTTTTGATCGCGCTGCTTCTGGCCGGGTTCGCTTTCCGCCACGACCGGGACCCGCTCGTTTACCACGCGGTTGCGTTCGGCTCGGCGAGCCTGCTGCTGGCGCCGCCGTTCTTCGGCTACCTCGACAACCTGCTGTGCCTGCTCTTTCTCACCGCGTCGCTGTTCTTCCTCGAGCGCGTCCGTACCTCGTGGACCGCCCGTGCCGTCTTTTTCGTGCTGCTCTTTCTTGCCGGGATGACGCATCCGACGACCCTCGTTTTCTTCTGCCTCGTGCTCGGGGCGATGAGTCTGCTTCGTTGGTTCGCCCGCGGCCGCGACCTAAAGAGCGTGTTGCGACAAGACGCTTCCCGCCTCGCCACTGCCGCTGCCGCCGCACTCGCGGTCGTGGCCGTGTGGCGTGTGGGGGCGTGGGGTCCCGCCGCGTCGCTGTCGGAGGCGGCGGTGCCTCCCCCCGCGGACGAGTCGTTCTTCTTCACGCGGCTCGTCGACTGGGTGAGCGCCATGGACCCGGTGCTGAATACGCCCCTGCTGGTGGTCGGCTTGGTGACCGTCGTCGCGGCCGGACGGCGATCGGTGGGTGACGACGACTTGAGGCTCGTCTCCGTGGCGTGGCTGCTGCCGCTCGTCGGAATCTTTGGGTTCGTAGCCGGTTTCGCCTATCCCTATTACCGTTTCTTCAACACGACTCTCGCGTGGGTGCTCCTGATCGGAATCGGCGGGGCCGCACTCGCCCGCTTCTTCATAACCCGTGCACGGACGGTGGGTCCGCTCGCGCTGGTCGGCATCCTCGGAGTCGTCACGATCTTCGTTGCCAACTTCGCGTCGGATTATCCACGGTGGGATGCAGCCGATGAGGCATGGCTCACGAGCGCCCAGGAAGCAGAGTTCGCGGCCGTTCGCAGCGCCCTCGACGAGCACGGCGACGACAGGCCGGTCGTCTTCGTCGTCGACTCGACGGCGGAGGATCGTGTGCGGGTGTACGGGTTCATGAAGTTCTCCGCAAACGTAAGCCGGCACGGCCTGCCGCACGGGTATCTCGACCGCGGACACGTCTACCTGGGTGATGTCGATCGCCTTCTCGCGGGGGAAGCGACGCCCGGATCGAATGCGGCCTACCGAGAGATCTCGGAGGCGACCCTCGAAGATGCGCGCGCGGCCGGGTCGCGGCCGGTGGTGATCGTCGCGGAATCGTTCAATCGGTCCGGAGCCAATGCAGGTTTGTTCGACAAACGCCCCGGGGTTCCCCACGTTCCCCCGCGCGGCGCGTGGGTCGTCGCCGACGGGAGCGTGAGGGCCGGGCGCGAGGAACTTGCGGCGGCGGCCGGGCCCGACGCCGGCTCGCCCGTGCGGGTGTTGTGGACGGGCGCCGGTCTCTTGCTCCTCTTGGCCGTCGGCGCCGTTGCCGTGAGGGTGCTTCCGGACGCGAGCGTCGCCGACGCGCTGGGACTAGTCCCCGCGCTCACGATCGCGTTCCTCACGTTCGCCGGCTTCATCGTGCTCGCGGTCGTAAGAGCCCCGCTGTCGACGTCCGTGGCGTGGGCGTCGGTTGCGGCCGCGGCCGCCGGGGCATTTTTCCTGCAGGTCCCGCGAGCGCCGCGATGACCCTCGCCGGCAGGGCGGTGGCGGCGGCTCCGGGCCGGGCGGAGCGCGCGTTGTGGGTGGTGGCGGTGGCCGCGCTCGTCGCCGGGATCGCATGCAGGTTCGCGAACTTCGGGTTCGTCGCGCTGTGGATGTTCGTCGTTTCCTCGGTCGTGGTCGCGATCGTCCTCCCGCTTCCCTATGCCCTCGTGTCTCCGTTGTTCATGGGCGTGGCCGGATGGCTCGTCGACATGCTTCCGTTCGTGATCCTGTGCGGGTGGGCCGCGGCCGGGATCCGGTGGGGGATCGGCGTCGTGAAACAACGCCGGCTCCCGCGCGGCCGGAGTGCGATGTGGCTCGCGGTGTTCCTCGTGGCGTGGACCGCGCTCGGCGTGGTCGTCGTCGATCCTCGGGACATCCGCGGCTTCTTGTTGCTGGTCGGCATCCAGGGTCTTCTCAGCGGGACGATCCTTGCCGTGCTCGATGCGATGCACGATCTCGAGGCGCGCCTCCAGGTCACCTCTGCACTGGTCGTGTATGCGCTGGTGCTGTCGGTCGGCGTTCTCCTCCAGTGGGGCGGGGTGAACCTCGAGGGACTGCAGGACCGGACGGTTGCAGCTCGTGCGGAGGCGGCTTACGGCGTCGACGCGTTCCCGAACAACCTCGGGATGATCAAGTGGGCGCGCGCGACCGAAAGCGGCGTCGACGATCTTCGGGAGCGGTTGGGGACCGTCGCAGCGGAGAACCCCCAACTGCCCGAGTACAAGGCGTTTCGGCCCAAGTTCGCGGCCTTTCCGGGCACGCTGCTGATTCGCTTCGACGGCTCCGCCCGCTCCTACGAGGAGGGGCTGGATCGAATCGGTGTCGATCTCGCGTTCGACAATCTCGGCATAGCCCCGGCCAATACCGTTCCCCGCCTTCGCTCGTTTCCCCGCAATGCCCTCACTTTTGCCGGCGTCTCCGCGGCGTTGTTCCCCCTCGCGCTCGGGCTCGCCGCGGCGGGTGGTAGACGCAGCAAACTCGGCTGGGCGGGGGTGGTGGCGACGCTGTTCGGCGCCGGATTCTCCCTCGCGCGCGGCGCGTGGATCGCGATCCTCATCGGCATCGTCTACCTCGCGATCGACGGAAGGATCGAACGCCGCTGGAAGATGCGGGCGGCCGCCGCGTTTGTTGCCGCGGGGATCGTCCTCTCGGGCACCTATCTCGTGAAGTACCACGTCGATCCGGTGACCGGACGAGCCGGCGGCGGCGCGAGCGTAAACACACGCGGCGATCTCTACGGCGACACGCTGAAGTCGCTGAGGGGGATTCATGTTGTGCTCGGCTACGGCACCACACAGGCGCGCACGGACACCGGTACGACCCGAGGCGGCGAGGTCGGCCAAAAATACGTGCCGCGCGCCGGCACCCATTCGACCTATCTCAACTATCTCTTTCGCACGGGCATCCCGGGGGCGCTGGGGATCCTCGCCCTGTACGCCCTCGCCATCCTCGTTGCGAGGGCGCGGGCGCGCCGAGACGAGGATGAAGAACGCAGGTTCTCTGCGTTCGCGGCGACGGCTGCGGTGACCGCCGCCGCCCACGCGGTCATTCTCAGCATCTACGTGGAGCCGGTGTACACGCTGGTGATCGCGCTGGTGTTGGGCATCGCGCTCGCGGGAGCGGGCGAGTTGTCGCCCTCCGAGTTGATCCCGCGGAGACGGAGAACGGCATGAGCGATCGCGACGATCCCCGTACCGTCGAGGAGGCGGCGGATCGCAGACTGTCCCCCGCCGCGCAGAGTGACGTGGCGACGGTCGCCAAGGGCGGCGCGGTTCAGATCGCGGGGCAGATGAGTCAGCGCGGGCTCTCGTACGTGTTCGGGGCCGTCTTCACCATCCTTCTCGGGACACCGGCGTACGGCCTCTATCGCTCGATCTCGCAGGTGCTGGCGAACGTGTCACAGCTCGGGCTTGCGGGGTTCAACTATGCCGCCATGCGCTTCATCGCGCGCGCTCGTGCCGCCGGCGACCCGGCCGGCGTCAGGGGTGCGGCCCGGGTCGCGCTCATCGCTACGGCGGCCACCTCGCTGGTTGTGGCGGCGGTATTCCTCCTGTTCACGCAACCGCTTGCGAATCTGTTCACCGAGAACGACGGCCGCGGCGGCGAGGCCGAGTTCCTGCGCCTGCTTCGCATCGGCGCGCCGTACATTCCCCTGTTCGCATTGCTGCAGACGTTGCGCTACTGCACCCAGGGCTACAAGACGATGGTCCCGTCGGTCGTTGCCGGGAACATAGTCCAGCCGGTCGTCCGCTTCGTGCTCGGGGTCGCGGCCGTGGTGGTCGGCTTGGGAGTGGCCGGCGCGGTTGTTTCTTTGACCATTTCGATTGCCGCCGCCGCGGCGGTGGCGGCGTGGTGGTTCATGAGGTTGCTGACCCCCGAGGAACGGGGCACTCCTCCGCACGCGGACGCGCGAGCGATGTTTCGTTTCGCTCTCCCCCAGGGTGGCGCGTCGCTGCTCGGCATCCAAACGCTGGGCCTTGGGATCCTCATCCTCCAGGCGGTCGATACCAACCAGGTCGTCGGCTTCTTTGCCGTCGCCCTCGCCCTCCAGGGCCCGGGAAACCTCTTTCTCGGAGGCATCGTCAACATCTGGGCGCCGGTGGTCTCGGAGCTGCACGGCAAGGGCGAGATCGATCGTCTCGATTCGCTGTACAAGACGATCAACCGCTGGATCGCCACCTTTTCGTTCCCGGTGTTCGTCGCGCTCCTCTTGGAGCCCGACTTCTTCACGAAGTTCTACGGATCGACCGCCGCCGGTGCGGCAAGCGCGGTGGCGATCCTGGCGATCGGCAACTTCTTCTACACGGGGACCGGCCCCACCGGCTACGTGATCTCGATGAGCGGTCATCCCACGATCAACCTCATCAATTCGGCGGTCGGCGTTGCGCTCTACCTCGTGCTGGGCATATGGGCCGCCCGCACGCACGGGCTCGTCGGCATGGCGTGGGTCGACACCGGCGTCACCGCACTGATCAACGTGGCGCGGGTGATCGAGGCGAAGGCCCTCGTCGGCGTCCAGCCGTTCGGGAAATCATTTCTCAAGCCGGTGCTGGCGAGCATCGCCGGCGGTGCCGTGCTGTTGGCGTGGCGCCTCGTTCCGGGCGACTCGACCGTCGTCGAGATCGCCGGCATCGTCGCCGCCGGCGCGGCTTACGTCCTCGCGCTCAAGCTTCAGGGCCTCGATGAGGAGGAGGCATACGTGCTCCGTCGCATCAAGAAGCGCATGCTCAGGAGGGGGAGGTAATGCAGACCTACGAAAGATTCGACCGCCTTGGGTTCTCTCGCCCCGAGCCCGGGATTCTCGAGATGGTGTTGAGCAATCCCGGCAAGCTCAACTCCGTCGACCACTACATGCACACACAACTTGCCGAAGTGTGGGATGAGATCGACAAGGATCCCGATACCCGTGTGGTTCTCGTCCGTGGTGAGGGCGAGGCATTTTCCTCGGGCGGGGATCTCGATCTCGTAGCCGACATCGCGGCGGACTTCGCGGTGCGTGCCCGCGTCCTCAGGGAGGCGCGCGACCTCGTCTCGGGCATCGTCGATTGTTCCAAGCCGGTGGTGTCGGCGATACGGGGACCCGCGGTTGGAGCGGGGCTCGTCGTCGGCCTCCTGGCCGATGTATCGATTGCGGGGCGCTCCGCGCGCATCATCGACGGACACACCCGACTCGGCGTACCCGCCGGCGATCACGCCGTCCTCCTCTGGCCTCTCTTGTGCGGACTCGCCAAGGCGAAATACTTCCTCCTCACGTGCGAACCGATCTCGGGTGAGGAGGCCGAACGCATCGGGTTGGTTTCCCTGTGCGTCGAGGACGAGCACGTCTACGACTCCGCCCTCGAGGTTGCTCGCAAGCTCGCGACCGGGTCGCAGAGCGCCATCCGGTGGACCAAGCATGCGCTGAATCATTGGCTGCGCGCGGCGACCCCGGCGTTCGATTCGTCGCTCGCGCTGGAATTTCTCGCGTTCACCGGTCCCGACGTCCAGGAGGGAATCGCGTCCCTGCGCGAGCGGCGGCCGCCCAAGTTCACCGGCCCCGCCTCGGAGTAGGTTCTCGTCATGGCGGAGCCGAGCAGGCGACAGATCCGAAAGAGCCTCACTACCAATTTCAATCCCGGCCCCGCCTACTTCAAGCAGCGCTCGATCCTCCGCGCGACGCAAGCGTTGCACGTGCCGGGATGGTTGAGGGACGGACGCGTCCGGCGCCCGGTGTTCATCCTCGGCGCGCCGCGCTCGGGCACTACGTTGCTGTACCGGATCCTGCGGATTCACCCGCAGCTGGCCCACTGGCGTCCCAGTGAAGCTCACGAGGTGTGGGAACTCGACTACCACCCCGCTCTGCGCGGGTGGGAATCGAACGTGTTGACGGCGCAAGACGTCACCGAGGAGGCGGCGGCGCGGATACGCCGCTCGTTCGGCCTGGTGGCCGGCAAGACCCGGCGCTTCATCGACAAGACCCCGCGTAACACGCTGCGCGTGGCGTTCATGGACGCCGTCTTCCCGGATGCGCAGTATGTGTTTCTCAAACGGGACGGACGCGAGAACGTCAACTCTCTCATCAACGCGTGGCGCAGCCCTCGATACCGCGTCTACCGCCTGCCGGAGCCCCACGCCATCCCCGGTGTGGACCCGGCGTGGTGGAAGTTCGTTCTCTATCCCGGATGGAGCGACGACGCGAACGGACCCTTGGAGGTCGTGTGTGCCAAGCAGTGGGCGGTGTCCAACGAGTTTGCCCTCGACGGAGGAGAGAAGGTCGGCCGCGATCGCTGGATAGAAGTCCGGTACGAGGATCTAGTCGATGCGCCGGTGGACGAGGTGGGGCGGATCCTCGAACGGCTCGAGCTGCCCTATGCCGCCGCGGTGCGCGGCCGCGCCGCGGCGATGGCCACTACGCCGGTCAATACGGTGACGCCCCCGGAGCGCGGGAAGTGGAAGCGTGAGAATCCGGACGAGGTCGAGCGCATCCTTCCACTGATCGAGTCCGTGATGGTGAGGATGGGATACGCGCCGTGAAAACAGAGGTCCACGAGCTCGACACGTCTGGATCGCGTTTCACCGACATCACCCACCTTCTTGAAGCGTTCGTCCGATCGGTCGACGGCGACGGGCTCGTCCACGTCTACGTCCCTCATGCGACTGCCGGTCTTGCGCTCATGGAAACCGGATCGGGAAGCGAACAGGATCTCGATGAGGTACTCACGCGCCTCCTTCCTCCCGACGACCGGTGGGTGCATTCCCACGGTTCCCCGGGACACGGGCGCGACCACGTGTTGCCGGCCTTCATCGGCCCGAATCTCGCCGTCCCCGTGGTCGACGGGCGCGCCGCACTCGGGACGTGGCAAAGCCTGGTGCTCGTCGATACCAATAGGGATAACCCGCGCCGGAAGGTGCGACTATCGTTCCTGCCCGGCTGACCGGCCACTCTGCGGGCCTTCTCCTATCCATCGGCCTCCACATTCTCGAGCCGGTAGCCCATCCTGCGAACGGTAGTGATTCGCTCATCTCCCAACTTCCTTCTCAGATAGCCGATGTAGACGTCGACGATGTTCGAACCGGGGTCGTAGTCGTATCCCCACACATGGCTGAGGAGTTGTTCACGGCTGAGGACCTGGCCGGCGTGACGGAACAGCGTCTCGGCGAGGGTGAACTCGCGGGCGGTGAGTTCGACTACCTGCTCCCCGACCCGGGCACGGCGGGTTCGCAGGTCGAGGACCGCGTCGCCGACTTTGAGCATGGTCTCCTCCGCAGCCCCGCGGCTTCTCAGCCGGGCCCTCACCCGCGCCAGGAGCTCCTCGAACTTGAACGGCTTGGTCACGTAGTCGTCGGCACCCGCCTCGAGTCCGGCCACGGTGTCGGCGACCCCGTCGCGGGCGGTGAGGATGATGACGGGGACGTTCCTGTCGTGCTCCCGCAGTCGTTCCAGCACACCGAGACCGTCGAGGCCCGGAAGCCCGATGTCGAGGATGAACAGGTCGATTTCGCCGGAGCGCGCGAACTCCAGGGCGGTTGGGCCATCCGCCGCCACGGACGTCGAGTAACCGTTCGCCTGAAGGCCCTTCTGGATGAACGAGGAGATTCGCGGCTCGTCCTCCGCGATAAGGATGCGACTCATACGTGGCCGGAGACTCGCTCTGCCTGTAGTTCCACGGGCATCACGAGCGTGAATATGGATCCCTCGCCGGGTCTACTGTGAAGCTCGACGCGCCCGTCGTGTGCCTCGACTATCGCCTTTACGATGGACAGACCCAGCCCTGCGCCTTCTGAGCGGCGCCGCCCATTCTTCCCGCGCGCGAAGCGTCCGAAGATCCGCGTCTGATCCTCGGGCGCGATGCCCCTGCCGGTATCGCGGACCCACAGGCGGGCAATTCCGTCTTCGACCACGGACCCCATTGCGATCACGTCATTGCTCTCTGTGTGTTGCGCGGCATTTTGGGCGAGCTGCATGAGCGCTTGAGTCATTCGCTGTCGATCCCCGACGACGAGACCCGTTCCCACATGTTCCAGGCGCCAGTCGCGCGCCGCGAGTGCCTGCGCCTTGGAGTAGACGGTATGCAGCAGCGTTTCGAGATCGACGGTTTCGAGTCTCAGGAAGTCCGGTTGTTCCGATTTCGCAAGGACCAGCAGGTCGTCGACGATGCGGTTCATTCGATCGAGTTCGTCGAGAACGAGGGCGATTGTCTCCCGTTGCTCGTTGGGATCTTCTCCCATCACCTCGAGGTGTCCCCTGACGACCGTGATCGGCGTCCGCAACTCGTGACCCGCATCGTCGACAAACCGTCGCTGTGTCTCGAAGGCAGCCTCCAGCCGGTCGAGCATCTGATTGAAGGTGTGGGCAAGCCGGGAAACTTCGTCGTGTCCGGTGACGGCGATGCGCTTGGTCAAGTCGGTCTCGGTGATGCTGTGTGCGGTCGTGGTGACCACTTCCACCGGCCGAATGATTCGTCGGGCGACGACCGTAGCGAGGACGGACCCGATGAGTAGCATCGCGAGCCCGACCCACGCAGCCACCCTGACCGCCTCGTGGACGTCGGCCGCGGCGAGATCGCGGAACGCGCCGACGACGAACACCCCCGCGGTCTTCCCATCTTCCAGGAGCGGCACCGCAAGGTAGTCGAGCGACCCCGAAGGAGTTTCCACTCGGCCGCGATCGGTCGTGGAAAGCCCCGCCCACCGCGAGACGAGCCGAGGGTCCTCGTCTACTCGGTACGCGGGCTCTCGCTGGCTCCTCAGGAATGGTTTGCCGTCGATGAACGTCACCATCGTCTCGTGTTGCGACGGGATGTTTCGCGTGAGGAAAACGTCGAAGATGCGCTCGACGTCCCCGTGGAAGGGCGCCCCGGTGTCGGGATCGTTTCCCCGAGAGAGTCTTGTGAGTTCCCTCGCCTCCTGTACCAGGTCGGCATCTATGCGCTCGTCGAGCCGTGACAACAGCACCTCCCGGACGACGAGGATCGAGGCCAACGTAGCGAGAGCGAGAATGAGCACGTAGCCGACCAGGAGCCGGGTCGTGATGCTGGCGGCGGCACGGCGCCACCGTCCCGTGCGCTCAGTCGTCGCCGTCGGGGCCGTCGGTGTCGTCGTCATCATCATCATCATCATCATCGTCGGGGCCGTCGCCGGTGTCGGGGCCGTCATCGTCGTCGTCCGGACCATCATCCTCGTTGGCGGCCGGCTGGGGCGGAGCCGGGGTCACCGGTTCGGCGCCCGACGACGACGAGGGGGCGTTGTTCTGCCCGGCGCGTTTCTTGCCGTCTTTTTCTCTGTTTTCTTGTTTTCTGTTTTCTTGTTTGTCGTTACGGGCCGCCGGTTCGGCCGGATTGCGTACCTCGATTGGGTCGACGGACGACATCGACGCGGGGCGCATGCCCAGCATCAGCGCTACCCCGGCAGCCATTCCCAGGATGAACGTGAGGAGCAGTGCAACCATTCGGAGAGGTTTCATGTCACCCTGAAGCTTGCCGCCTCCTGGTGGGCGATCGGTGAGAGACACATGAGAAAATCCTCATGTTGCCGGCCGCCCGGTGCCGTCGACGGACTCAGCCGGGAAGAACCGGCCGCGGCCGTCCCCTCATGCGCCGCCGCAGTGCTAGGGCCGCCCCCGCCCGCACCAGCACCACGGCGACATCGACCGCTTGACGAGCGCGGTGGCGGATCCCCGCGAGGTTGCGTCCGGTGGCGGCGTGGCCGAGCGGCAGCGAGATCTCCTCGATCCTGAGCCCCGCATCGAGGGCGGCGAGCGTCATCCCGATTTCGCAGCCGAATCCGCGCGCAAAAGGGAGCAGCCAGGGAAGGGCGCTCGCAGCAACGGCGCGCTGCCCCGAAAGCGGTTCGCGGAACGTGCGCCGGGTGAGCGCCCGCAGGCCGCGGCGGGCGAGGCCTATCGCGATTCCGAACCCCGCCGCACGCCTCTGAGGGGGTAGGTCCGCGACCGTCATATCGCACCAATCGGATAAGACCGGGCTCAACAGCTCGGCGAGATGAGCTGCGGATTTCTCGAGGTCGGCATCTGCGAACAGGACCGCGCGAGGCGACACCGTTCGCGACAGGATCAAACGGACGCCCGCGGTGAGCGCCGCGCCCTTGCCTTCGTTTCGGGGCACCCGGAGCACCGTGGCGCCGGACGCCTCCGCCGCCCGCGATGTGCCGTCGGTCGAGCCGTCGTCTACGACGATCACTTCATCGATATCGGCGAGCGCCAGCAGCGTGCGAACGGTCTGCCCGATACGCTGCGCCTCCTGATATGCGGGAACGAGCGCGATCACGTGAGACGCGTGCTGCATGTCCATGAGACGATCGGAGGTCGTCGGGCGTTGCCTGTAGAGCTCGGCAGCGCTTGTTCCGGAGGACGTAAAGGAGGCATCGCGTGATGCGGGATCGAGACCCACGCACCGAGGACTTCGGCCTCGACGTGCCCGAGGCGGATGCTCTCGAACAGCATCGGGCGGTCGACGAAGATCTGGCACCCGAGGATGAGAGCGTCGACCGCCTCGACATCTCTCCGGACGTGCCGGAAGCAGATGCCTTCGAACAGCTGCGGGACGCCGGCCTCGACGACGACCGCGCGTGAGAGCGGGCGGCTACCTGCCGCGTTTGGGCAAGCGAGCGAACGGAAGGCGGTCGCGGCTGAGAGCGCCTATCAGCCGTGACTTCGTGCTGGGATCGGGGTGTCGCCGCGGGTATTCGAGGAGGGCGAGGGCGTCTCCCGCCACCGCTTCGAACACCTCTATCAGCGCCGGGGCCATGTCCTTCTCCCACGACCTCGTCCGTGTGATGGGCTTCTCCATCACGTGCGGGTTGTAGCGTTCGGCGCGATCGAGGACTGCGTCGCGGGCGCGCTCGGTGTAATCGAGCATTCCCGCATCGAAGTCTAGATGGAGGAATTCGCACAGCGCCTTTGTCCGTCCCTCGGCATCCTCCACCAGGTCCTCGTAACGAAGCTCCAGATAGCGATGTTCGCCCAGCGCGCGCCCATGTTCGCGACCGGTGAGAACGCGTCGTCGCCATAGGCGAGCCGCCGACCCAACCGTCTTCGGTCCAAAAGGTACGTCGGCATACGACAGCGCGACATTGCGGCCGTCCCGAACGAGGTGGACGAAGCGAGCGTCTGGAAACAATGCCGCGATCTCCGGGATGTGTTCGACGTAGCGGGGTGTTTTGTCTCCCCATCGCGACTTGCCGTGTACACGGGCATACGCAATGTAGGTCGCCGCTATCGCGTCCGCATACCGAATCCGGCCGGTCTGCTCGATTTCGTTCTCGACGGCTTCGATCGGAAGATCCCACGTGGCGAACTGTTTGTGAGAGGCGAGACGGCCGATGAAATCCGAGACGTCGACATCAGACGTCCCCGAGCTCAATTCGGTGATGAAGCGTGATTCGGGCGGCACGGCCACCCCGGGATGCGCGTTCAGCATTAGCCGCAGAAGTGTGGTCCCGGAACGAGCCGATCCGATGATGAAGAAGGGGAAGCCGTTCATTTTGCGCGTGCCTCCTCCCGTCGCGCCCTCGCTAGAGATAACCCAGATCCCGAAGGTGTTGCTCGACAACCGCTTCTTCCGACTCCGTCATCCCGGATCCATCGGATGAGCGTTCCGCAGCAGCCACCTTTTCCAGGACGGCCTCGAGTGTCCGGGCGACTTCTGGATGCCGCGTGATGACATTATGCTTTTCGTCTGGCGGTGCGCCGCCGTTCAGGCGGTAGAGAACCGATTTGTCTCCGCGCTTCATCAACTTCCATTCCGGCGTGCGCACTGCGGTGATGCGATCACCTTCGAGTTTCACTCCGACGGCCTCCATGTACGCCGGCTCCTCGGGCAGGGCCTTTCCCTCGAGGAGCGGCCGCAGGCTGCGCCCGTCGGGAGCGCTCGCCGCCTTCACGTCGCAGAGTTCCGCAAGCGTCGGGAAGACGTCGATGTGACGGACTTGATCGTCGATGTCGATGTGCGGGATTCCCGGGCCGCGCAGCACCAGCGGCACGCGAACGAGGTGTTCCCACAGCGCGAACCCGTGGCCGAGCTGCAGCGATGCGAACTTCTGGTCGAGGACTGGGAGCCAACTCGACAACTTGAACTTCTTGCGCGCCTTCGTAGCCGCACGCTGGAATTTCTGACCGAGGGGCGTGTTGGCGTACTCCTCGCCGTGGTCTCCGGTTACGACGACGATCGTGTCGTCGCCGCAGGCGTCGATCAGCGGCGCCAGCTGGGCGTCGGTCGTCGCCACCATTGCCTCGTAGCCTGCTTTGTCCCATCTTCGGATGTAGTCCGGGGGCGGCCGGTAAGGCCGGTGTACCTCCCACGTATGAAGCAGCATCAGCCACGGCTTGTGGTACGAGTGCATCCGGCGTAGGACGTCGTCGCGCCAGCCGAACGGCTTCACCTTGTAGCCGGGTCTGTGGTTGGCTTCGCCGAACCCGCGCAAAACGCCGGTCTCCGGCACCAGGGGCCCGGTCACCTCCGCATGAGTCTCGTAGCCGGCAGCCGTAAACGCCTCGGCCATCGTTTCGACAGATGGGGATAGTCGGTATCCCTGCAAGCCGCGCACGCCGTGTCGGGGCGGGTAGCACCCCGTGAGCATCGACGAGAACGACGGGGTGGTCGAGGTGGTCGTCGACACACACTGGCGGAAGGCCGCGCCGGAACGAACCAGGGCATCGAAGTTGGGCGACGCGATGTGATCTCCGAAAAAAGCGTCGGCCCGCAGCGAGTCGATCGCCACAAAAAGGACGTTCGGCGCGCTCACACAAGCCTCCAGATCGTGGGTCGGTTCGCGGTGCACCCAAGGGGCCGCAGGCAAAAAACTATCGTACTCGCCGACGCCGCGGCCGGGGCGAACGGAGAGCCGGTAGCCTTCTGCGGATGCTGCTCGACTTGCCGTGCGTGGTGGTTCTCGGCGTTCCCATCGTGCGGCTGACCCCCGACGATGCGCTTGCAGCGATCGCAGAGGCGAGTGAGGAAAGTCCGCCGGCGCTGGTTGCGTACGCGAATGCGCACACGCTCAACCTTGCGTGGACCGATGCCGAATATCGAAAGCTCCTGCAGATGGATGCCGCGGTCGTTCTGAACGACGGCGCCGGCGTCGCGCTGGCGGCCCGATTGCAGGGCCGTTCTTTCCCCGCAAACTTGAACGGGAGCGACTTCAACCCGCGGATCCTCGAGCTCGCGGCGGTCCGCGGGTGGTCCGTCTACTTTCTCGGCGCCCGCCCGGGAGTTGCGGAGCGGGCGGCGTTGCGACTCGGCGCGCACATCACCGGGCTCGAGGTCGTTGGTGCCCGCGACGGCTACTTCTCGGCCGACGAAGAGCAGCAGGTGGCCGCGGAGGTGAAGGCATCGGGGGCCCGCGTGATCATGGTCGCCATGGGCAATCCGCTCCAGGAGCGGTGGCTGGTGAGGAATCTGCCTGCGACCGGCGCCCGCCTCGGCGTCGGTGTCGGCGCGTTCTTCGATTTCGCGGCAGAGGAGGTTCCACGCGCTCCCGCATGGATGAACCGTCTCGGCGTCGAGTGGGTGCATCGCCTCGTCCTCGATCCGGGCCGGCTGTGGCGTCGCTACGTCCTCGGCAATCCTTTGTTCTTGCTCCGGGTGATGCGCGAACGCTTACGGGCGTGACGGAGGCGGTTCAGCCGATCGGGAAGATGCCCACGCCTCTTACGATCAGGTAGTTGCTCGGCGGCCAGTGGGTGCTTCCGTCCTCGGAGCGGACTGCAGTGAGCGTGAGCGTGCGGACCCGCTGCCCGTTCACTTCCTGTTCGGGCCCGATCTCGACCAGTCCGAACCCGGGGCCTTTGGATCGTTTGACGAGGATGTCGCGGTCGATTCCGTCGCTCCACCGGTTCTGCTCGGTGCCCGCGCTCTGGAACTCGAGGACCCGCGGCAGGTTCGTCGGGATGCTCTTTTGTGGGTATTCGTGTATCCGGTGCCCGTGGGCATCTCCCGACACGATCAACACCGCGGCGTCGAGGGAGTCGAAGAAGTCGATGAGCTCGGCCCACTCGGCGGTATAGGTGCGGCGCCACGACGCGGGAGAGAAGTCGCTTCCAAAAGCGACCGGCGAGCACACGATCAGCAGCCCTGCCTCGCCCGACTTCGCCACCTCGCGCATGCGTTGCTTCAACCAGCTTTTTTGTCTTTCGCCGAGCTTCGTTCGCTTGTCGTCGGAGATTTTCTTCCCGGTCGCGTAGCGGCGGCAGTCGATGGTGAAGAAGTGGATGTCCCCGTAGCGGAAATCGAAGGGCCGGTTGGAGGGATTGGCGTGAATCGCGCCGTGTGCATATGCGGCGAATTTCTTGCGGGTGTTGCGGTTTGCGTCGTTACCGCCGTATTCCTCGTCGTCGCGCGTCAGCAGGAGCGGCACCTCGCGCGTCATGGCGGCGAAGTTCTCCTCGACGATCATCCGCGTCCAGTGATCGTGGTAGCAGTCGGGCGCGTGAGCGAGCGCGCGATTCGATACGTAGCCGAGGTCGCCCTGGTGCAAGAAGAAATCGGGCAGGCGACGGCGGATCTGGTCGAAGGAGGGCCGGGGGTATGCATTCCATCGGGTGCACGCGCCGAATGCGAAGCGAACCGGAAGCCCCTCCGCCGGGGGCACGCGAAAGCTGGACACGGGGCTTACGGCCACCGCAGATCCGCGCCGCGCAACGGAGCGCCAGTAGATCGTGGTCCCGCCTGCGAATCCGGATACGTTTACCGGCGCTTTGACGGTTCCCGCCCTCCGGTTCGTGCGTCCGGCGGCGACTTGGATCGGGGACTGCGTCAGCGTCGGCTCGGGGCCGTACTCTACGGTGACGCGTGCGGGCACTGCCGTTTTGGTAACGACGGCGGCGGTGCGGTCCTTGGCCACGCCGGCAAACGCAAACGTGATGTCGGGACTCGACTTGGCCGGCCGCTGCCCCGACCACGCGACGATGTCTGAGACTTTGAACGTGCACCCGCGGCCGTCGACCGCGTGCATGAACAGAAGCCCGAACGGTCCCCGGTCGAGGAGAGCGCGCTTCGACGAGTCGGTGACAAAGATGGCCCATCCGGCGGGCTCTGGATAGCCGTAACGCCACGCCTTGGCGCGGATGTGGACCGGGCCGCCGCCCTTCACCTGCAGCCGAATCCGATATTTGGCCGCGGCTCCGCCTCGCAGCTCCTTCTTCGCAAACAAGTGCTCGTCGTGGTGGCTGCAGCGAACCACACGAAGGTTGTCGTCGGCCACGTAGCAGGCGTAGTAGTTCGCGTATCCGCCGGCGCGTGCCACGAGTCCCATTCGTCCGGTTTCGTTGGTGCGCGACACGGTGGCGGTGATATCGACCGCGGCGACGTCATGGTCGAGGACGAGGACGGGATTGGGCCGATAGGACATGTTCGTCTCGGACGGCGGCAGGCGGTATACGCCCTTATCCCCTCTCTGCGCCCAGTGCCGGTTGTAGCGCTGGTTGAGCCACGGCGGTCCCCACCCGACACGGTCGCCCCCCAAGAAACGATCCTGGAACAGCGGCCGCGGTCGAGCCGGCGGTTTTTTCCTGCGCCGTGCCAGCGCCCGCGTGGCGGCATGAGCGGTCACGGTGGCCGCCGCGGCGATGCCTCGAAGAAGAAACGTGCGTCTTGTCCCGAACAACTGCGGTCCCCTCAAATGCTTCTTGTATGTGTCGTCAGTCTAGCCACGTTCGGGAGCCGTGCCACCCCTCCCGCGGCGCGGGCGCTGCGTTACCCTGCCCCGACATGGGTGACAGACCTATCGCAGATTCCTGCTTCATCATCGCCACGCGCGGGCGGCCACTTGACCTTCTCCACACGATTGAAAGCCTCGCGGCGCAAACCGTCCTGCCCGAGGAGGTGTGCATCGTCGACTCATCCGACGATACGCCGACGAGGGAGCAGATCGAAAAGCTTTGTACCGATGCCGGAATCAAGCTCGATTACCTCCATCCGGCGCCCCGGGGCTTGACGGTTCAGCGCAACGTGGGGATCGACCGAACCCACGGTGATCCGGTGTTTTTCGTCGACGACGACGTGGAGATGGCGCCGGATTGCCACGCGCAGGTGCTCAAGGAATACGAGCGCTGGGGAAAGGAGCTCGGGGGGGTTCGGGCCGCGCCGGTTCGGCCGGCTCGTCCTGCCCGGGCCACGATCCTTTACCGAAAGCTGTTTGGGATCGGCGGGTGGTGGCCGGAGAACTCCGGGAAGATCCGCCCCGGGTTCTATGCCGAGGGGATATCCGAATCGGCCGGCGTTCGTAAGGTCGAGTACTTCAACGGTTGGTTCATGTCGTTCCGGCGGGCGGTGTTCGCCCACGAGCGATTCGACGAGGCCCTGGCCGGCTACGGCTACAAGGAAGACATCGACTTCTCCTACCGCGTGAGCCGGCGGTGGCCGTTGGTGCAGACGCCAACGGCCCGGTGCGACCACCTCAAGTCGTCGTCGGCGCGCCTCGGCTCGCACAACCTCCAGCGTATGAACCTGGCAAATCAGTTTTATCTCCATCGCAAGCTGATGCCCCAGGACGTGACCCACAGAGCCGCGCTGTGGTGGGCGCTGCTCGGCCTGTTCCTGCTCAACCTGGCGAAGGCCCTTCAGACCCAGGATCCGGGCCTCGTCACCGGGCTCGTCGTCGGCGCCGTGGAACAGGCGCGGGGGCGCGGGCTCGTGGACCCGGCGGGGGAGAAGTCTTAGTGGAGTTCGACGCCACCGCCGAGGGAGCAAAGAAGCGCGATTACTGGTGGACGGTGTTGGCTACCGATCCCGTGGCCCTTCCCGCCGCCCGCTTTCTCGCGCGCCGTAGGTGGATGACGCCCGATCAAGTCACCGCGCTCGCGTTGTTGACGGGACTGTCGACCGGAGCGTTCTTCGCAACCGCAACCAGGTGGGGGCTCGTGGCCGGCGGTCTGTTTTTCTACGTCGCGTTCGTGCTCGACTGCATCGACGGCAAGCTTGCCCGCGCCCTCGGGGTCACGTCGCCGCGCGGCGAGGCGCTTGATCATCTCGCCGACGGGGGGCGCCGGGCGAGCGCGTCGCTCGGGCTCGCGCTCTACCTGTGGAGGACCGACGGCGACATCCTGTGGGCCGTCGTGTATGCGATCCTCGCTTATCTCTTCCTCGAGATCTCCGGAGCGGAGAAGAAAGGTGCATCCGCGGGTCTCGGCGGGCGAATCTCGGATGCTCTTGCGCGCCGGAGGCTCCTGCCGAACCCGGGCATGCCCGACGTCCAGGCCGTTGTGTTCATCATCGGTCCGGTGAGCGGAGCGATTGTGCCCGCCTTTGGCGTCGGCATCGCGATGGTAGGCGCGGCTATCCTGCTGACCGTCTACCGAAGGCTCAGGTGATCATGTCCATGGACAAGGTTCTGCTGCTCGGCCTCGACGGAGCCACTTATTCGGTGCTCGGCCCGGCATTCGAAGCAGGCCACATGCCCAACCTTGCGCGTTTGCTGGACCGGTCCGCGTCCGGGATGCTCACGTCGACGGTTCCCCCTTACACGCCGCCCGGCTGGACGTCGATCTTTACCGGCGTCAACCCCGGAAAGCACGGCATCTTCGGGTTCACGCGGGGCAACGTGCAGCGTGCGGAGGGTTTCGTGAGCCTCGATCAAGTTGCCGCTCCCGCGCTGTGGAACGTCGCCAACGCGCAGGGGAAGAAGGTCGGGCTGTTCAACATTCCGATGACGTGGCCGGCTCCCGCGGTGGACGGGTTTGCCGTCTCGGGAATGCTGACGCCGGAGGGCGGAGGAACGACGCCGGATAACTTCACGCATCCACGCGACCTCGGCGAGCGCCTTGGTGAGATCACCGGCGCCTACGAGATCGACATCGACGTGAATTACGACGAGGACTGGAAATCGACCGCGATCATCGAACGCTTGTCCCGAAACCTCGCCCGGAAGCAAAAGGCACTTGTCCATCTGCTCGATGGACATCCGGACATCCCGATCTTGTTTGCCGTACTCGAGCAACCCGACCGGCTGATGCACGTCCACTACAAATATCTGGATCCGCGTCAGGAGCACTACCGGCGGCCGGAGGCGGCTCCCATCAGGGAGCGTGCGTGGGCGTTCTTCGACGAGATGGACGAGGTGATGGGCGAGTTAATCGAATGGGCGGGCGAGTCGGGATGGATCGTCACGATGTCCGATCACGGGTTCGGGCCCAAAGACAGCAGCGTCAACATCAACGTTGCCCTGAGGGAATGGGGGCTCCTGTCGGTCGGCGGAGCGGGCGCGGTGACGAAGTCGGCCGGCGTCAGGAAGGCGGCGCGCCGCGCCAAGAAGATCTTGCCGAAGTCGGTGTGGCAGAAGGCAAAGGGCGCGGCTCAGTCGTCGATCGACTGGTCGCGAACGAAGGCATTCTCTGCGCCCATTCCGCAGCAGGGAATCTACGTGAACCTGTCCGGGCGCGAGCCGAACGGCATCGTTCCCGATTCCGAGTACGAAGCCGTCCGCGACGAGATCGTCGCGCGGCTGGCGTCGCTGGTGGATCCGCTCGATGGAAACCCGGTAGTCGACCGAGTCTTCAAGCGTGAAGAAGTCCTGCACGGGCCCGAGGCAATCACGGCACCCGACCTCTTTCCCGTCTGCCGTGCGTACTCTTATGAATTATCGGACGGGCTTTTCTCCCCGCACATCCTCGATGATTACCGGGGCCTGCCCCGGGGCTTTCATCATATGGACGGCATTTTCGGCGTCGCGGGTCCGGGTGTCGAGCCTCGGTCGGAGCTGAGAGCTCACCTGCTCGACATCGCCCCCACCGCCCTTTACCTCGCCGGCTGCGATCTGCCCGACGGGCTGGACGGTCGGGTTCTTACCGATGTTCTGCCGCAGGACTTGCTGGGCGGACGACCGGTTGTCGTAAGAGCGATGGACCTCCCGAACGCGGGGGAGGGCGCGGAGCCGGCCGCGTACACGGCGGAGGAGGAGGCTCAGATCGAGGAGTCCCTTCGCAACCTCGGCTATCTGTAACGGCATGGGCGTTTCGACGTCGCATTTCATGGGCAATCCGCCTGGGGGCAGGGGGCCGAATGTCTTGGGTAGCCCTCCCGGGCATCAGCGGAAATTGTGCCCGTCGTAAGAGACGGGCGGATGAAAGGGGAAGTTATGGCAAGAAGTACTACCGTCGGGGCGAAGACGCCCGCGCAGATGTTTGCTCTCGTCTTTGGAGTGGTGTATCTCCTCGTTGGAGTCCTCGGATTCGCGGTCACCGGCTTCGATCAGTTTGCCGCCGAGCAGGGTGACAAGCTGATCATTTTCGAGGTGAACCCGCTTCACAACATCGTCCACATCTTGCTGGGCGCGATCTGGCTGGGCGCGGCCAAGAACCACTCGTCGGCGAAGGGCGCCAACACGTTTATCGGCGCCGCCTACCTGCTCGTGTTCGTCCTGGGCCTCGTCGGCGTCCTCGAGTTCCTGGCGATCGACAAGGGCCTCGTTCCGGACCAGTGGCTCCACCTCGCAAGCGGTGCGCTGTCGCTCTACTTCGGCACCGCCGGTGCCGAAGGCACCCGTTCGCCCGCTACGGCTTAAGTTTCACCGTTTCACCGGGACCCGCTTCGGCGGGTCCCGGCGCGCGCGCTGCGGCTTTGTGTGCCTCAGCTTTCGCCGGCCGAAACCACAGGCACAGAAAGCGGGCGTGCCGAACCGGTCACGCTCTCTTGGCGGCGGGTACGTCGTCGACGGCAAAGATGAGCTCGGTCTCGCCTCCGGAGCGGCGCGCCAGGTAGACGGCGGAAACACCCACACCCGAGGCCTCGAGCCGCCGGCAGTAGCGCCCGAGTTCGCCGGGGCGATCATCGAGCGTCGCGGTCAGCACCGGGCGCGTCTCCTCGATCTTGAATCCGTTCGATGCAAGGGCCTCGGCCGCGTCCTCGCCGTCGTCGACGATGAGGCGGATGATGCCGCGGCCGTCGTAGGTCGATGCCGACAGCGTCTCTATGTTCACGCTGCGCGACCCGAGCAACTCTCCGATCTCGGCCAGGCTCCCCGGCGTATCGTCCACGGTGACGGTGATCTCTTCGAGCATGATTCCGAGATTACTCCTCCTCACCGGCGGCTGCGAGCCGTAGCTCAGTGCGCCCCTTCCGCGCTCGCAACCGCCCGGAGTGTGCGCCACAGAATCCAGATGTCGAGGGAGAGCGACCAGTTCTGGATGTAGAAGAGGTCGTAGCGGACGTAATCGGAGAAAGTGGTTTCGGCGCGCCCCGATACCTGCCATAGGCCGGTCATTCCCGGTTTGACGCGCAACCGGTTCCGTACCCAGTCGTCGTACTGCTCGGCTTCACTCGGAAGCGCGGGGCGCGGGCCGACGAGGCTCATTTCGCCCTTCAGCACGTTCCACAGTTGCGGCAGCTCGTCGAGCGAGACCCGGCGGAGCCTCTTGCCTGCTTTCGTCACGCGTGGGTCGTCCTTGAGCTTGAACAGCAGCCCCGGCCCCTCGTTGAGGTGCTCGAGCTCGGCTCGTCGCTCTTCCGCATCGGCGTACATCGTCCGGAACTTCCAGCAGGTGAAGTGCTCCCCGTCGCGACCCACGCGCAGCTGCTTGAAGATCGCGGGGCCTTTCGAGTCGCGCCGGATCCACAGCGCAATCGCCAGCAGCGCGGGGGAGAGAACGAGCGAGGCCGCGGCCGCGCCGAGGATGTCGATGGTGCGCTTGATCGTTCGCTGCGTGCGGTCCATGCCGGTGCGCCGCACGTAGAGAAGTGGGACGCCGGCAACCGATTGAACCGTCATGCGACTCGCCATGAGGTCGACCGTCCCGGACGTTATTTGAAGGTCGATGTCGAGGTCCTGCAACTCCCACAGCAAGCGGTTGATGCGCTCCGCGTCGAATGCGGTTGCCGCGATGAGCACGAGCCCGATGCGGTGCTCGGCGATGATGCGCTTGAGCTCTGCCGGCGCGCCGAGGACCTCGTGATCCGCGTCGACCTCCTCGCCGCGGGGGAGCCGATCGTCGACAAAGCCGAGCACCTGGTATCCGAGCCAGCCCTCGCGCGACAACGTCTTGGCTACCGTCCGGGCCTCGTGGTTGCCGCCGACGATGATCGTGCGCGTCGCGTCGCCCCCCCGGCGCCGGAGGAAGTGGAGCGTCTTGCGGACCACGAGCCGCTCGCCCCCGACCATCACGATGCCGGTCGCGATCGTGAGCAGCGCCCATCCACGGGCGAGGTTCATGTTCAGCGTGCTGTCGGCGATCAGGATGAGGACGGCGCCGGCGACGACCCCGTGGAACACCTGCTTTGCTTCGGTCACCGGCGACAGCACCTGGCGCGGCTCGTACAGCCCGTAGGCCCAGAACAGAAGGAGCCACGCGGGAGTGGCGGCGAGCGTTATGAGTGCGTAGTCGAAGCGGGCCGCGGGGGAGCCGGGGAAGAACTCGAACCGGATGATCGAGGCGAGGAAAAGGGCGCTCGATACCGCCATTCCGTCGGCGACGACGCGCAGTGCGATCCTCCGGCCGCTGTGGCGCGACAGGGGCGCGGGTCGGAGGATCGGCTCCGGGTCGAGCGAGCGTGCGGTCTCGGCCACCTCTACAGGTACCCGAGGCCCCGCAGGGACTCCTCGATCATCGCTTCCTCTTCCTCAGAGTAAGGCGAGCTTTCGTCACGAGCCTCCGATGATAGGGGAGGCGTCGTCCGCGGAGGCAGTTGTTCGAGATGAGCGGCCTCGAAGGCGGAGTCGATGACGTGTCCGTCGAGGCCCTCCGGGATCGCAAGCCCCGCCATGTAGAGGAGGGTGGGGGTGACGTCGAGGACGCTTCCTGTGGCCGGGCCGATCGCCACGCCCGGACCTGTGACCGCGACGATGCCGTCGACCTGATGGACGCCGCGCGGCATATGACTCACGTCGGAGAAGGCGTCTTTGTGGAAGATCTCGTCGGAGTTCTCGAAGCGATGGTCCCGCATCACGGGGATTAGATCGGGCGCGCCGTCGAGGGCATCGCCGTGGAAGATGTCTTCCTGCCGGTAGACCCTGTCGGTGGCAGGATCACCGTCCGGCGCCCGAACTTCAAGCAGGCGTTCGACCAGGTCGTCCTTGAATGCCGATAGTTGCGCCGGTTCGACGATGCCAAAGCGCTCACGGCCCTTGAGGTTGACGAAAATGCCCTGTTGCGGAATGGGCGACGCAAACGCGCGCGTCCTGTCCCAGTCGATTGCGGCGAACGTGCGGCCCTTCGCTTCTCGAGCAAACCGCCGCGGCAGGAATCGTTTGGCGATTGGAACGGTCTTTCGGACGACGCTCGTCTGCATCGCGCGCGCTCCCGGTTTCAGCGCGAACAGGCCCCAGCCGGCGAGGAGCGCGTTCAGGTGGACGGTCACTTCCCACCGTGTGAAACCGTGATCGGAACACACGATGACGCCGCCGTCCGTTCCGCCCCAGTCATCGAGAAGCCCGACGATGTCGTCCACCGCGGCGAAACACGCCTCGATATGCGGGCGCAGCTTTCGAGCTTCGGGGGTGTCGTACATGGGATCGGCCGGGTCCATGTAGCGGTAGTAGACGTGCTGGAGCCGGTCCGGCGCTTCTTGAACGCTGAACACGAGGTCGGGTTCGTCCCATTCGAGAAGGCGTTCGAGCACGAGCTTGCGCTGACGAATGGAGGAAAGGGCGCGCACGGCAAGCGCTTCGTCGCGCCAGTCTTGCTCGTAGTTGGCCGACACGTCGAGCACGTAGTCGGGTGCCCACTCGAGGATCTTCGACGTCAGCTCTTCGGAAACACCACCCGCGTTCCACGACGCGAAACCCGGCTGCCGCTCCCCGTAGCCCGGTGTCATCATGCCGGCGACCATCCATCCGGCGAGCGGCTGGGGCGGGTAGGTGAGTGGGACGTTGTAGATGCCGCAACGCGCTCCTTGCGCGCCGGCGACTTCCCACAGCGTCGGCGACTTCACCTGTCCGGAGTGGGCGAGGGTTTGACGCTCCGACTGCGCGTGCCCCTCGACGAAGCCGTAGATGCCGTGGCGACCCGGATTCACGCCGGTGACCGCGGACGTCCATGCGGGCGGAGTGTAGGTCGGTACGGTCGACTTCATGACGCCCGATGCACCGCGCGCTCGCAATGCGGCGAGGCGGGGCATTGCGCCCGCCTCGATCAGCGGATCCAGCAGGTGCCAGGCTGCACCATCGATCCCGATGACCGCGGCGCGCCGGGTCATCGCTTGGTGGGGGATTGCGTCGTCATGGACGCCACGATCCTACGGCGCGCCGCCAGGATATTTCGTGACTGCACATTCTTCAGTTCTTCCAGATCCTGTCCACCAGTGTGCGCGCGGAGTCCTCGTCGAGCGCCGCATCTTCGAGGATGGTGAAACGTCCCGGCCGCGTATCGGGCGCGGCAAGGAGGATCTTCACCATCTCTTCGGTGCTGAGCCCGAGGGTCTCCGGGCGGTCGGGGAGGCCGAGGCGCCGGAGGCGCTTGCGAAAAGCGTCCGTGTCCTCACCGTACAGCGCTACCGAGACGATGCATCCGAACGCGACCTGGGCTCCGTGCAGCGCACGGCCGTCGTACAGCTCGTCGATCGCGTGCGAGATCTCGTGCTCGGCACCGGATGCAGGGCGCGATGTGCCGGCGTTGATCATCGACATCCCCGACAGCACGAGCGCATCGGCGAGGGTTCGATGAAACCCGGCATCGGTGGCGGTATCGGCGGGATCGGAATCCAAGTGGGGCTCGATGAGCGTGTACGACTCGACCGACATGTCCCACGCGCGCCTGTTGATTTCCGAAAGCCCGCGCTCGGCAGCCAGCGCCCAATCACGCAGCGCCAGTGGGTTCGCGAGAAGGTCCCCCATCCCGGCGCGCACGGAGTCGATCGGCGCGCGGAGAAGCGTCGGAAGCGAGAGAAACACCCCGCGCGGAGCGATCGCGCCCAGGCTCTCGGTCTTTCCCTCCCCAGACGCCACGACCGCGACCGGAGAGCACAGGCCGTCGTGCGAAAGCTGCGTCGGGACCGTGAGCATGGTGACGCCCGCACGCGCGGCCGCGAGCTTCCCGAGGTCGAGGCAGCGCCCACCTCCGATCGCCACCACGAGATTCGCACCGCTCCGTCGTATGCGCGCTCCCAACGAGCTCGCCCATTCTTTGGTTGCTCCGGGAGGTGGAGTGACGCGCGCCCCGGCCGGAATCGCCTCCGCCAGCGGAAGGCCGCGCTCGGACGTGACCGCGAACGGACGATCCCCTCCGAGGTCGCGCACCACGTCGGCGAGCTCGGGCACAGCGGCGCTCTCGTCGCCCTCGAACAGAAAGACCTGGGGGAAGTCCACGGCTATGAGTTTGCCGCAGCAGGCTCGCCGTAGAAACGCCGGACGACTCCGATCGCAGCACGAACGTCTTCCGGTTTGTCGACTTCGGCATACTCCCCGGCGCTTACTTCGGCCATCCGCGCCGAAATGCGGCCGATCATGTCTGCATAAACGTCCTCGTAATAGCCCTGAGTCCGGCCGCGCCACTGCAATTCATTACACAGGTCCTGATAGAGGCGTACCGCCGTCGGACGGATCAGCGATATGCCGGCAAACTCTCCGTGGCTGTGGCGGAGCTTTAGATCCTTTCCGATGGCTACCACCTTGCGCCGGTCGAGCTGCACCTTCATGTCTTCTTCGTCGAGACGGTGGCGGCGCTGCACTGCAAGAACCAAATCACCTCGGGTCTGTACGACCCGTTCGTAAACCTCTGGGTTTACGACGACGTCCGAGTTGACGACGAGCACGTCGTACCCGGGTGATTGATCGAGCGCCACGCGAACCGAATGGAAGTTGCCCCACGACGCATAGCGGGCATTGAAGACGAACGAGAACGAGATGTTCCCGTCGTACTCGTCACAGAACTGCTGAATCGTCTCGGCGCGGAAGCCGGTGACCATCAGCACGTCTCCGACGCCGGATCGTTCCAGGCCGCTCAGTATGTGCGCAAGCAAGGGAGCCCCGGAATCGAGCGGGAGGAGCGTTTTCACCTCGGCGCCTCCCATTCGGACGCCGCGCCCGGCTACGAGCACCGCCGCCCTCAGCTTCGCCACGACACCTCCAACTCGATATCGACGTTCAACGGCTTCTCCCACACCAACACGTCACCGTCTCGCTTCCACCCGCGCGCGGTGACTGCGCGAGCTCCCTCCGGCAACGCAAGGCGAATGCTCAATTGTTCCGTGTTGACGCGCGGTTGGTGCTGCACGACGAGGCGGTATATCGAGCGATCGTCCCGCGCCTTGACGACGTCGGGCACCCGGTAGTCGACGCGAAACGCGCCTTCCTCCTGGGGAGCAATCACGAGCGTCGCCGACCATACCGTCTTTCCCGCTTCGAAGTGAGTCGGAGGTACGCCGTCCGCGGCCCATACTGCAGGCGGCGGCGTGTCCTCGCGGGTCCCGGTTACTTGTGCGTCGAGGAGCTCCGCGTTTCCGGGGACGTAGATGTTCATCATCGGTTTGTGAAAGGGCCCCGAGTCCCCGTTGATCCAACGCGGCTGCGGCTGGAACATCTCGTTGGCGATCCGCGCCTCGGTGGAGACAACCGCATCGGTGCCGTCGATTTCAATGTTCATTTCGGTCGAGTTCTGTGCGAAGTAATCGAGTTTGTTTCCACCCACGTTCTGCTCGACGACGTAGAGGTAATCGGAGTTTTCGGCGCGCCGGATGCCTCCGTCCCACTTCATGTGCTCGATGAACGCCTGCTCCGCTGCATCCTTCATCCACACCTGTACGTGCTTCTCGGTCAGGGCGTCTCCCATCCCCGCGGCGAGTTCGCTCGGCTGCGGCGGTTTGATCGCCTTGCCGAAGAACTCCTGCACCACCTGGCGCAGGACGGCGCGCCGGATCTCCGGGATCGGATACACGCCGTAGGCGCGGTAGAGCACGAAGCGGACGATGTTGCCGGCGGTGATCCGGTTGCCGGAGCGTGTCCTGAACGGGCCCACTCCGGCCATCATCTTCTCGACCGCAATCGGATCGACGACGATGAATCCGTCGAGCTCGGGGACTTCGATCTTGCCCGGATTCGCCGCCGCGGCCGCCTCCGCGTAGTCGATCATGAGGTCGGCCGATGTGGGCCAGTCGGGAGACCAGTTCGAGTTTCCAAAACGCTGCGCATCCGGGATCCCGGCCACGTAGAACGCACCCGGGGGCAGCGGAATGTCGTATTGGCGGCGGTTCCGGTCGATCTCGTAGACGGTCGCGGCGGCGTCCTTGTCGGTCCTGCCCTCTCCCAACGTGAGCCGCCCCGCGTCCATCTCGAGCGTCGAGAACTGGAGGATCGCGCCGCCGGTCCCGCGCTGTTCCGACGGATTCTGAAAGCCGATGAGGTAGGTCCGCGGCCCGTCCGCTCCGAGGATTCCGGGAAGGATCGCAAATCCCGCCTCTGCGTCGGCGAGGCGGAGATCGGCTTCCTTTGCCTTCGCGATGCCGTCGGTGATCCTGGGGCGCGCCCGCCGGGGGAGCGCGGTGAGGTCGATCGCCTCGAGCTCCCCCGCCGCCCGCCCGATCGTCGCCCGGATGTCGCTCACGAGGTGGCCGATCTCCCTGATCCGCTCGAGATCAACGATCGAGCCGCCCTGTGGATTGTCGGGATCCTTCGCCACCAGGCCGCCGCGCAGGGCGTCGTCGGCGACTTCCAGGGTCCCCACCGCCGCCTCCGACGACAGCTCGGCGGCGCGCACGAGGTGATCGACTTCGCCCAGCGCATCGTCCACCTGCGGCACGACCCGCGCGAGGTCGAGGAGCGGACCGCCCCGCGCGAGCCCGGTGCGGGCGCGCGCGGCCGCCGCCGCCCCGGCGAGCGTCTCGTAACGGGCCTCCCGCACCTTTCCTGCCGACAGCCGCCGCTCCGCCTGCTGTAGGTGGGCGGCCGAGTCGAGCATTCCGGTGGCGAGCCGGAGCGGCCCGGCAAGCATCAGCAGCCACAGAAACGTTCCCGCGAGCGCGCAGATGATCGCGCTCGTCCCGAGGATGCCCGGGGGAGGAACGCGTCGTCGTGCGCCGGGGGCGCGCTCATGTTCACGGCTCAAAGTGTCCACGTGCCTAAGAGTCTGACGCAGCCGCGCGCAAACGCGGCCCGACCTCGCGGGCGAACAACGAGATCGCCCGTGCCGCGGGGCCGGCCTCCATACCCGGGTAGTGCAGCCGGACGACGAGGTGGCTTTCGGGATAGCCGCCCAGCACCTTCACCGCCGGCATCAGGTTCTCGACGACGTCGTCCGGGGTCCCGAACGCGGTGGTGCGCCTGACGGTGGCCTCGTCCGGAGGCGTCACTCGTAGCGGAGTCCCCGGCACGTCGGTCCCGGCGCGCCACCCGGCGTACACGCCCAACTGATGACCTATGCCGTCGCGCACGATCGGCCACTCGGCGCCGGGGTCGTCGGTGACGAATGCATTCTGCAGGAGGGCGACGATGGGCGCGCCTTCTTTTCCCGCCTCCCGGCGCGCGTTCGTTGCGATCTCGAACGCGTCCCGCACCCGCTCCGGGTTCGCACGCGACGAGATGTAACCGTCGGCAACGCGTCCGGCGCGCCGGATCGCATCGTCCACGAAGCCTCCCAACAGGATCGGGATCCGGCGCGCCGGCTTCGGCGTCACCGCGACCGATGTGAACCGGTAGAAGCGTCCGTTGTAGTCGAAGCGTTCCTCGCTCCACGCGAGCCGCAGGATGTCGCAGATCTCGATCGTGCGCCGAACTCTTTCCGCCGGGAGAAGGTTGAACGCGCGAAACTCTTCGCCCCGCCACCCGAGGGCGAGTCCCGCGATCACCCGCCCCCCGGAGAGCTGATCGACGACGGCGAAGTCCTCCGCCAGGCGCAGGGGATGGTGGAACGGCGCCAGGACCACGCCGGTCCCGAGTTCGATCTTCGTCGTGACCGCGGCGAACGCGGCGAGCATCGGAAGCAGCGACGGGAGATACGAGTCCGCCGAGCCATGATGCTCCGACACCCACGCCGCGTCGAGACCCTCGGCCTCGGCGAGCCGGACGAGATCGAGGGTCTCTCGGTATTCCTGATGGATGCTTCGCCTGCTGCCGTGCGGGATTTGCCCGGTGAACAGCCCGACTCCGAGCTTTAAAGTCACGCCGGGCAACCTAGCAGCCGGCCCGGCTTACTTCTTCTTCTTTTTCTTCTTTCCGCCCGGGATCTTGTAGGTCTTTTCCTGCGCGTCGGAGTCGATGATCGTCGTCGCGAACGAGCGCTCGGCCGCGTGCGACACCCAGCAGACGCTGCAGATCCCGATTGCCTCGCCGCCGCCGGCCGTGATGATCGAGCCGGGCTTGGCGCCGATCGCGTCGAGCGGAACCGGGAACGTGAACGTGCCGTCACCCGGGGTGTAAGTCCCCTCGAAGTAGCCGAGGGGTTTGCAGTTGATGAACGAGACGACTGCCGGCGCCGCCTCCGTTGCACAGTCGCCTTCGAGACGGAAGTGGCCGTTGACGTCGACGCGTCCGACGCGCTCGGTGGTCTGCCCCTGGGCGACGTCGGGCTTGCCGATGTCAGCCCGCTTCACCGCGATCCGGTAGCTCGTGTCGCCGACCGCGAATGCCCACAGGAAGCGGGCACCCTCCGGGATGTTGCCGAACGACGGCATCGACGCGTGGTCCACGGTGAATACGAGCATTCCTTCTTTGGTTGCCTCGAGGCTCCCCGAGGTGATGTCGAACCCGGCGCCGCCGAATACCGGTGCAAGATTTGTATCGCCCAAGAACGCGTCCCCGGCGTCGTCTTCCCACACCGTCATCGGCTTCGCCGACGCGCCGGGCGCGAGCGCTACGAGCAGGCCCAGCATTAGCGCACTACAGAGCAGCTTCTTCATCCCGGTTCCTTTCGTCCGCCTAAATCCCCGTTACTTCTTCTTCTTTTTCTTCTTTCCACCGGGGATCTTGTAGCTCTGCTCCTGGGCGTCCGAGTCGATGATCGTTGCCGAACTCGATCGCTCCGCAATGTGCGACACCCAGCAGACGCTGCAGATCCCGATCGCCTCGCCGCCGCCGGCCGTGATGATCGAGCCGGGCTTGGCGCCGATCGCGTCGAGCGGAACCGGGAACGTGAACGTGCCGTCACCCGGGGTGTAAGTCCCCTCGAAGTAGCCGAGGGGTTTGCAGTTGATGAACGACGTGACGGCCGGCGCCGCCTCCGTTGCGCAGTCGCCCTCGAGCCGGAAATGCCCGTTGACGTCGACGCGGCCGACGCGTTCGGTGGTCTGTCCCTGGGCGACGTCTGGCTTGCCGATGTCGGCGCGCTTCACCGCGATCCGGTAGCTCGTGTCGCCGACCGCGAATGCCCACAGGAAACGGGCGCCCTCCGGGATGTTGCCGAACGACGGCATCGACGCGTGGTCCACGGTGAATACGAGCATTCCTTCTTTGGTCGCCTCGAGCGTTCCCGACGTGATGTCGAACCCGGCGCCGCCGAATACCGGCGCGAGATTTGTATCGCCCAGGAACGCGTCTCCGGCATCGTCTTCCCACACCGTCATCGGCTTCGCCGACGCGCCCGGCGCGAGGCCCACCAGCAGGCCCACCGCCGCGAGTGCTGCAAACACTTTTTTCATGACGTCCGCCTTTCCCCTTGTCCTTTACTTCTTTCCGGTGTAGCGCAAAATGTCGATGCCTCGGGTGTAGTCGACCGCGTACAGGATCTCGTCGGTGATCCAGTACACGGCGCCCGTCGATCCGCCCCACGGCATGAAGTAACCGATCTCCTTGATCTTGCCCTTGCTCGACACGTCCATCAGGCGCGTGCCGTGGTCGAAGAACGCGGCCGCGACGACGCCCCCGTTCTTGAACTCGGGATGTTCCTGGAGCCAGTGCGACGAGCATCCGACCGGATTCACCGGGGGGTTGCCGTCGGTGTAGGTCCCGTTCGCCATCCGGTACTCGTCGGTCATCGTGAACGTCTTCGTCTTCTTCCACTTCGACGCGTCCCACACCATGAAGGCGCCGTTACGGTCGCTGCAGCGCGGGACGAGCGTCTCGCCGCCGGCGAGGATGAACTTGTCCTTGCCCTTGCGCGGCCACAGGACGCTGTGGATGAAGCGGAAATCCTCGTTGGCGCCGAGCGCCAGCACCTTGGGATTTGCCGGATTCTTGCGCGCGTCGAGCAGCATCATCGGCTGCGTCGCGGTGAGGACCATTCCCCTCGACACCTCGGTGACGTCGTGGCCGTTTCCTCCCGGCTTGCCCGTGTTCCACTTCTCTTGAAGAAGCTTGGGATTGCTGGGATCGCGCAGATCGTGAATATTCCCGTCGGAGCCGTATGCCCACGTGCAGTCGAGGATGCACGATTGCGTGTGCTGGTTTCCCGGCACGGTCGCGAGGATCTGCGGGTTGCTCTTGTCCTCGACGTCGATCACGTGGAGGCCGCGAACCGACTGCGGCAGGACCATGATCTTTCCGTTCGTGTCGATGTCTTCGCGCGAATACAGAAACTCCTGGGGCATCGGAACGAAACCGGTGAGCCTCGGGTTGAGCGGATCGGAGACGTCGAGGATCATCATCTTGTTCTGGTCGTTCGTGTAGAAGTAGTCGCCGACGAGGCGGCCGCCGACGCCGTCGAACGAGATCGCGATGTTCTTTATCCACTCGATGTTGTCGGAGCTCACGCCCCCGGGGCCGGGACCCTCGGAAAGGGCTTCCGGAGGCGCCGCCCGAGCCACCGTCCCGAGCGATGCCGCCGCGAGCGCCGTCGCCGCCAGGGCGGCGGCCAACCCCGTCAATTTCTTCACGTCTGTCCTCTCGTCGGAATGTGGGAGGCGCGTCGGGCGCGCCGTTTTATCCGTCTGAGTAGCGGGGTTCGCCTCCGGAGGAGAGGTTCCTGCCCGTAGCCCCGCGTCAGCCCGCGACGAGATCCGCGATCTCGCCGATCATCCGGGTGACGTCGAAGTCCTTGGGTGTGTAGACGCGGGCGACCCCGAGCTCGATCAGCTTGCGCCCGTCTTCCTCGGGAATCACGCCCCCCACTACGACCGGCGTCTCGCCCGGGTCCACGCCCTCGGCGCGCAGTTGCTCGAGGACCTCGGGGACGAGCCATCCGTGTGCGCCGGAGAGGATCGACAGGCCGACTATGTGGACATCCTCCTCGGCCGCGGCGCGAGCTATCTGTTGCGGGGTCAGGCGGATCCCCTGGTAGACGACCTCGAACCCGGCGTCGCGCGCCCGGACCGCAATTTGTTCGGCGGCGTTGGAGTGTCCGTCGAGGCCCGGCTTGGCGATGAGCATGCGGAGCTTGGCGACGCCCCGGCGGCCCGCCGCCGCCGTCACCTTGATGCGGACCTCGTCTAGCCCGGCGCCCGTCCCGGCGCGCCCGGTGACTCCGGTCGGCGCCCGGTACTCGCCGAACACCTCCCGCAAGGCATCGGCCCATTCACCGGTGGTGACTCCGGCCCGCGCCGCCTCGATCGACGGCGGCACCAGGTTGTCGCCCGTCGCCGCGGCGCGGCGGACCGCCTCGAGCGCGGCCGCCACCCTGCCGTTGTCCCGCTCGGCGCGGTGCCGACCGAGGGCGTCGATCTGCTCCGCCTCGTATTTCGGGTCGACCCTCTCGAACGAGAGCTCGTCGAGGCCGGCCACGAGCGGCGACGGTTCGGTCCCCGTGTGAGCGTTCACCCCGATCACCGTGACGTCGCCGCGTTCGATCGCACGCCGTTTTTCGGCGTGGGCGGCGACGAGCGACTCCTTCATGTAGCCGAGCGCGTCGACGCTGCCGCCCATGTCGAGCACCTTTGCAAGCTCGTCCCACGCGGCGGTGGCGATGTCGGCGGTCTTCGCTTCGATCACCTTCGAGCCTTCGAAGATGTCGTCGTACTCGAGGAGATCGCTCTCCAGCGCAAGGATCTGCTGCGCCCGGAGCGACCACTGCTGATCCCACGCGCGCGGCAGCCCCAGCGCCTCGTTCCATGCCGGAAGCTGCACCGCGCGGGCGCGGGCATCGCGCGACTGCGTGACGGCGAGCATCTCGAGAAAGATGCGGTAGACGTTGTTCTCCGGCTGGAGGCTCGTGAGGCCGAGGGAGTTGACCTGCACGCCGTAACGAAAACGCCGGTATTTCTCTTCGTTCACCCGGTAGCGCTCGCGCGCGATGCGATCCCACAGAATCCCGAACGCCCTCATCTTGCACGTCTCTTCGATATAGCGGATTCCTGCGTTGCAGAAGAAGGACATGCGGCCGACGAGCTTCGGAAAGTCGTCGTCCGACACGCGCCCGGTTGCTCTGACCGCATCGAGGACGCAGACGGCGTTGGCCAGCGCGTATGCCACCTCGAGGACGGGGCCTGCTCCCGCCTCCTGAAGGTGATAGGAGCACACGTTGATCGGATTCCACCTCGGGGTTTCGTGGAGCGTCCACGTGATCAGATCCGCGGTCAGACGGATCGATGGGTCCGGAGGAAAGACGTAGGTTCCGCGCGACAGGTACTCCTTGAGGATGTCGTTCTGAGTGGTCCCGGCAAGCGATGCCCGCGGCGCGCCGTGGACGTCCGCGACCGCGACGTAGAGCGCGAGGAGCCACATCGCGGTCGCATTGATCGTCATGGACGTGTTCATGTCGGCTACCGGTATGCCGTCGAACACCGCCAGCATGTCTCCGAGATGGCCGATCGGAACGCCCACCTTGCCGACCTCGCCCTTCGCCATCTCGTGGTCGGAGTCGTAGCCGGTTTGCGTCGGGAGGTCGAACGCGATCGAAAGTCCGGTCTGCCCCTTGGCGAGGTTCGACTTGAACCGGACGTTGGTGGCGCGCGGGGTGGCATAGCCCGCGTAGGTGCGAAAGATCCACGGACGATCGCGCTCCCGTCCCTCCATGGCGCAATCGTAATGCGGTTTAGTCTCTCTTTACTCGGATCGCTAGGTCGGCGAAGGGACTCAGGTGAGCATCGAAATCAAGGTCGTCGGCGTCGTCGGCTGCGGCACCATGGGCTCCGGCATCTGCGAGGTATGTGCCCGCGCCGGATTCGACGTCGTCTTCATGGAGCAGACCGACGAACTGGTGGCGGCGGGGCACGACCGCATCCGCCGCAGCGTCGAGCGGGCGGTCGGCCGCGGCAAGATGAGCGAGCAAGAGGGGGCAGGCGTCCTCGATCGGATCACCTCGACCACGACCATCGCCGGGCTCGCCGATTGCGACCTCGTCTTCGAGGCCGTGCCGGAAAAGCTGGAGCTCAAGAAGAAGGTTTTTGCGGAGCTCGATGCAGTGGTGAAGGAGGACGCCATTTTCGCCACCAACACATCGTCGCTCCCGGTGATCGACATGGCGGTTGCGACCCGCAGGCCGAGCCGCGTCGTCGGGTTTCACTTCTTCAATCCGGCGCAGGTGATGAAGCTCGTCGAGCTGGTCCACACCGTCGCCACCGAGGAGCCGGTGCTCGCCGGCGCGCGGGCGTTCGCCGAACGCCTGGGCAAGGTGCCGGTCCCGTGCCGCGATCGTGCCGGCTTCATCGCGAACCTCCTGTTGTTCCCGTACCTCAACTCATCGGTGCGCATGTTCGAGGCCGGCTATGCGTCACGCGAGGACATCGACGCGGCGATGCAGTTCGGATGCGGACATCCGATGGGCCCGCTCGCGCTGCTCGATCTGATCGGCCTCGATTCCGGCTACGAGATCTGCGAGGCGCTGTACCGGCAGTGGCGAGAGAGCAGCGACGCCCCCGCGCCGCTCCTCAAGCAGTACGTGGTGGCGGGTTATCTCGGACGCAAGACCGGCCGGGGTTTCTACCGCTACGAGGCGCCGGAGTCGTCGAAGGTGGTCGACGCCGCTCCGGATTCGGACGACGACGACGCGGCCGGCGGCGTTGCGACCGTCGGGATCGTCGGCACCGGTTTGATGGCATCGGGCATCGCCGAAGTCGCCGCCAAGGGCGGGCACGACGTCGTCTTGCGGGGGCGCAGCGAGGCATCGATCAAGAGGGCCAAGGCGGCGGTGAAGAAAAGCGTCGATCGCGCCGTCGACAAAGGAAAGATGGCCGAAGACGACGCGGCCGCGGCCCTCGACCGGGTCACGACGACTCTCGAGTTCTCCGATCTCGCCGAGTGCGACATCGTCATCGAGGGCGTCGCGGAAGACCTCGACGTCAAGCTCGGCGTCTTCCGCGAACTCGACGCCGCGGTGAAGCCCGACGCGGTTCTCGCCACCACCACGTCGTCGCTGTCGGTGATCGACCTGGCCGGGGCGACCGGGCGGCCCGACCGCGTCCTCGGGCTTCACTTCTTCAATCCGGCGCCGATCATGAAGCTCGTCGAGGTCGTCCGTACGGTTGCGACCGCGCCCGACGTCGAGCGGCGCGCCGCGGCGTGGGTGCGCGCCCTCGGGAAGCACCCGGTGAGGTGCCGCGACCGCGCCGGGTTCATCGTCAACTTCTTGCTCTTTCCGTACCTCAACGACGCCGTCCGCATGCACGAGGAGGGCTACAGCACGCCGGCCGACATCGATTCCGCGATGAAGCTCGGCTGCGCCCATCCGATGGGGCCGTTCGAGCTCATGGACATCGTCGGGCTCGACGTCACGCATGCGATCCTCGACTCGCTCCACGAGGAGTTCCGGGAGCGGAGATACGCGCCGGCGCCGCTGCTCGAGCACATGGTGCGCGCCGGCTACCTCGGCCGCAAGACCGGCCGGGGCTTCTACACGTACACCTGACCCGCCGCGCCGGCCTTTCTGTGCCTGTGCTTTCGCTCAGCGAAAGCCAGGGCACACAAAGCGCACCGTTAGCCGTCGCCCTCGCTCTCGCCGTCGACTTCTAGCTCGCCGGCGAAGGCCGATGCCAGAAGTTCCCGCGCCGCACCCTCGTCCTCGGCGCGCACCAGCACGCGCGCTCCGCCCATCGGGCCGACGGTGAGCGGGTAGGCAGAGCTCACTCCCTCGCCGCTCACCACCGCGGGGATGCCGTTGCTCTCGAGCAGGCCGCGCAGCTCCTCGGCGTGGGGAGAGCCTCCCACCCGAGCCACTTCGACGAGTCCGAGGTCGTCGCTCATAACACCTTCCTCACCGGGATCGCGAGCCGGGTCTTGTCGAGGAACAGCGTATTGCGCGCCCTGCGTTCGTCGGGGAAGACCCACGTGTCCGACGACGACGCAACGATCACCTCGAGGTGGTGGTCCGGCGCAACGACGTGGTCCTTGTCGATGAACTCGAGTGGGAACGTGTAGCGCATGCCCGGTTCGAGGTCTCGTCCCTTCTCGAGTCCCTTCCGGTAGCGCGCGTTCATGAACGCGCGCGAGATCACGCTGCATCTTCCATCGGGGCCGACGTCGCACAGGATTGCCACGAAGTGCGTGCTGGGCTGATCGCTCGCGGCGACGAGGTGCAGTACCGGTCGTCCCTGAATGCGGATGCCCGAAGAGCCCGGCACCTCCACGCGCACGTAGCGGGTCCCGGCGCCGACCCCGCGCAGCATCTCCGATTCAGTCAGGGCGCCGTCGTCGACGTAGGTGAACTCACCGCCGGACGGCCGGCGCACGAAAGGCTTCGTGTCGCCCCACGCCTTCTCGTGGCGCCAGGTGTCGTCGCTCGACTGGACCCGGAGCGCCGGCTCGCGCTCGACGCCGTTTTTCACCCCGTAAAGCCATCGCTCGTACCAGCGTTCCAAAAGCGCGTCCCATTCCGGGTAGCGGCCGCGCGGCGACGCGTGGGCGAACTGCCCGAGGACCATCATCTTGGGCGTCCGCAGCGCTTCGAACCACGCGGTTCCCTCCCACGTCTTCACGTTGAAGTCGAGGAGCCCGTGCGAGATCAGCACCGGGACGTTCACTCGGCCGGCGCGCCGGAGGTAGTCGCGTTCCCTCCAGAATGCGTCGTAGTCGGGTTCGGTCGAATAGCCTTTCAAGGTCTGTTCGACCCGGTCGCACACATTCCAGCGCATCGAGATCTGTTGTGCGCTCGTCACCGTGACCGGGTCGGGCGGCGGCACGAATCCGTAGGCGAACATGAAGTCGAGCGGAGTGTCGCTCGGGGGATCGATGTCGGCGCTCTCGCCCGAATAGGACGACCGGGCGCCCTGCTGGTAGGCGTACCCCCACCACCGGCTTATCGCGGAGATCGGCACGATCGTCGCCAGATGCGGCGGCCGTTCGATTGCCCCGGCGTTTGCGGTCGTGCCGTCGTACGACCCCCCGGTCATCGCAACCTTGCCGTTCGACCACTTGCGGGTGCCGAGCCACTCGACGAGGTCGTAGCCGTCGTGGCGCTCCTTGATCCCGCCGTAGTCCCAGCACCCGCCCGACGCCCACGTTCCACGGACGTCGGCGCGCGCGAACGCGTACCCTTTAGGTACGAACAATTGGGCGTCGCCGGACGGGAGGTCTCGCTCGTTCGGATCGAGCCCGTAGTAGAGCGAGTGATAAGGCGTCAGGGTGAGGATGACCGGAACCTTCACCGACTTTGGGGTAACCGGCCGCCACACGTCGACCGACAGCTCGACGCCGTCGCGCATCTCCACCCGGACGCGTTCGTAGGTGAACTCCGAGTAGATGGGACGGCTCGCGGCGCCGGCGTCACGGGCGGCGACGGCAATCGACGCGAGGACGACGATCACCAGCACGGCCCTTCGCATCTCGACAATCTTCTCCCGGCCGCGCCCGATCCCTGCAGTGCCCACGAGCGCTCCGTGCGCGCCGGCGTGAGCTCTGTCCCACCGGCCACCAAATCGGTGGCTACGGGGCCACACCTCGATGCAATGAACGAGGCCCCGGAACCCGGGGCCTCGTGAGGGACTGTGGTGCGTGTGCTTTACGGAAGCGGGTTCGGAACGAGCGATGCGGTCGCCAGCGGCGCGCCGGCGATCTGCAGGATGCGGTCGATATTCGTTCCCCCGATGTAAGCGGGGAGATACCTCGTGCCGACCATGAGGTGCGTGAGGTTGCCGACGGCCTCTCCGGAGGCGGCGCGTACGCCCGAGCCGGAGTCTCCTGGCGCAGCGGCGCCGTCCCAGCCGTAGCCGCTTGCTTCCTTGCCCCCGCCGCCCGTCCACGTGACGAGCCCGGCCCGGGGGGTTCCGCCGGTGCCGACCACGAGCCCGTGGCCGACGTGCACGACCGGGTCGCCGAACGCCGGAGTCTTGGATGCGGTCGGCCCCGCGACGATCGCCATCGACGGGTTGACGTACTGAACCATCTCGGGCCGGATCTCGATGAGGGCGAAGTCGTCTCCGATTCCGTTGTCGACGCTCTTGACTGTGGTGCCGATGTTCATCAGCACCCCGGGCGCCGCGATGATCGTGACTTCTTCACCGGTCTCGGTGCAGTGTCCGGCGGTCCCGATGTAGACGCCGGAGCTGCCGCCCTTGGACGGTTTACCTCCGCCGCCGCCGTTGCCGGGGCCGCTCGACGTCGTGCCCGCGTCGGGGTTGCCGAAGACGAAGTTCATCGTGCACCACGCCGGGAAGATCATCCACGAGCCGGGGCGGATGCCGGTGAACAACAGCGCGGAATCGACCTCGACGCCGGCCGGCAGCGGCACCGTCTTGCCACGCGCTCCGGCCGCCACGACCTTCTTGTGCAGCGCGTCGGTGTACCACTCGGGGGTGGGCGCCTCGAGCGGAATGGCCATCCCCGCGGCGCGAACGGGAGGCTCGGTGGTCGTCGCCCGAGAGGCGGGTGATAAGGCCAGTACCAACGCGAATGCGGCGCCGAGCGAGAAGATCCTTCGTCCGCCCACGACATACCCCCTTGTATAGATCCGCTGTAGGCGGGGGCTACCTTACCCACCGGGTCAAGCAGCCCAAACGGAGGTCAGCGCGAGTCGCCGCGCCCGGCGCGCCCGGGATATTCCCTGCCCCCGAACGGGAGGCGCGCCGACAATCTCCACGCGTCTTCGGGCGAAAATCGGTCGCGATAGTCGGTGTTGCCGAGGCGGCGCCCCTGTGCGCGAGCCACCCGGCGCCATATCGACAGCGATGCGCGCCAACGTTCGTCGTCGACCATCTCTTCGAGCGCGGCGCCGGCCGCCAGCCGCTCCTCGACCGTCGGCTCGCCCTCCACTGCCACGAGCCGGAGACGTCGGCGCCGCCGCTCCCGATGCGGCATCTAGAGCGGGATGTTTCCGTGCTTGCGCTGCGGGATGGTCTCTCGCTTGCTGCGCAGCATGTCGAGCGTCTTCACGAGGCGGCGACGGGTCTCGGCGGGGTGAATAACGTCGTCGACGTAACCCCGCTCGGCCGCAACGTAGGGGTTCGAAAACTTTTCGGTGTAGTCGGCGATCAACTCCGCCCGCTTGGCTTCGGAGTCATGGGCGGCCGCAATGGCTTTTCGATGGATGACGTTGACCGCCCCCGACGCCCCCATCACCGCGATCTCCGCCGTCGGCCACGCGAAGGAAGCATCCGCCCGTATGTGCTTGGAGTTCATGACCACATATGCCCCTCCGTAGGCCTTGCGGGTGATCACCGTCATGCGCGGAACCGTCGCCTCGCTGAACGCGTAGAGGAGCTTGGCGCCGTGGCGGATGATGCCGGAATACTCCTGCTCCGCGCCCGGAAGAAACCCGGGGACGTCCACGAACGCAACGATGGGGACGTTGAACGCGTCGCAGAAGCGGACGAACCGCGCTCCCTTGGTCGACGACGTTATGTCGAGCGTTCCGGCGAGCACCTGCGGCTGATTGGCGACGATGCCCACGGGATGCCCGCCCAGGCGCGCAAACCCGCACAGGATGTTCTGTGCCCAGTGCGCATGTACCTCGAAGAATTCCCCGTCGTCGAACACGCTCCCGATGACCTGGTGCATGTCGTACGGCTTGTTCGGCGAATCCGGCATGAGATCGACGAGGTCGTCGCACGGGCGCATCGGATCGTCCGTCGGCGGAAAGTACGGCGGCGACTCGAAGTTGTTGCTCGGAATGAACGACAGCAGGTATCTGATCTGCTCGGCGCAGTCGTCGTCGTCGGCGGCGACGAAATGGGCCACGCCGGACTTGGACGCATGGCTCATCGCACCGCCCAGCTCCTCCTGGGTCACGGTTTCGCCCGTCACCGCCTTGATGACGTCGGGGCCGGTGATGAACATGTGCGACGTCTCGCTCACCATGAATGTGAAATCGGTCATTGCCGGCGAGTAGACCGCGCCGCCGGCGCAAGGGCCCATGATGGCCGAGATCTGCGGGATCACCCCGGACGAGCGGACGTTGCGGTCGAAGATGTAGCCGTAGCCGGCGAGCGACGCGGGGCCTTCCTGGATGCGCGCCCCGCCCGAATCGTTGAGACCGATCACCGGAGCCCCGGTCTCGAGGGCGAGGTCCATGATCTTGCAGATTTTCTCCGCCATCACCTCGCCGAGGGACCCGCCGAAGACGGTGAAGTCCTGGGCGAAGACGAATACCTTCCGTCCGTCGATCGTGCCCCACCCGGTCACCACGGCATCCGAGTACGGACGTCGTTCCTCGATGCCGAAGCCGTGGCTCCGGTGGCGAACGAGGGCGTCGGTCTCGACGAACGAATCGGTGTCGAGAAGGACGTCGATCCGTTCCCTCGCGGTCAGTTTCCCGCGGTCGTGCTGGCGGGCGATCGCGTCTTCGCCGCCGGCCACCGCCGCCTGTGCCCTGAGCCGATCCAGTTCCTCGAGGCGGTCCTCGATCCCGCCCCGGCCCCCCCCGCCGATCGCCCCGGTTCCATCCAGAGGTTGCTCGGCGTCTGACATGGTGCGATTCTATTCCTCGACCAGGTGCCGCTCGCGGGCCCTGAGGTCGCGGCCGGGGCGGAAAATCGGACAATTCTCCGGCAGGGGACCCGCCCCCGGGGGCGAACAACCTTTTATATGCGGATGTGGACGGAGCTACAGAACCTGCGCCAGGCGCTTGCCGACCTGCGCAACGACACGCCTGAGGACGAGCAGGCGTCGTTCGAGCTCGCCCGGTCCGCCCGGCACTTCTCTCGGCGAACGAAGGAAGAGGTCGACGACAAGCTGTCGTTCTCAGCGGTTCTGATGCGGGCCGGCGAAGTCGATGCGGCCAACCGCCTGATCGACGACCTCGAGCGCGACGTGCGCGCCGAAGAGGCGGCCCTCATGGAGCAGGTGAACGAGGTGCGCATCGCTCGAACCATGCGCCGCGACCAGGTCACGAGGGCGCGGCTTGCGCGCGTCCTAGTCACCGCGGTGATCGGGGCGGGCATGATGGCTTCCTCGGCCATCGGGATGGCGGTCGTCGGGATGTTCTCGGGAAGGGACCGCGCCACGTTCGACCCGCCGGCCGCAGTTGGTTCCGGGGCGATCGGAACCGCTCCCGATGCGGACGGCGGCCTCGCGACTCGCGATCGGCGCAGGATGAAGAAGGTCAGGATCGCCGATACCGAGGTGCTGCTCAGCGCCGCCCAGCTCCGGATGCTCGAGAAGATCACCTCGGGCGCCGGCGACGGAGGCGACGTCGAGCAGTTGCTGCGTCAACTCCAGCTGCCGCCCGACCTGACTGCAGAGGTGCGCCAGGTCCTGACCGCCACCGTGGCCGCGATCCGGCCCCCGAAGCGTCCCAACGTCGAGCTGCCGGCGCCGAACCCGGCCGAGCAGGCGAAGAAGAAGGCGAAGAAGAAGGCGGCGAAGCACAAGGAGGGCTCGGAGAACCCGAACCCCAACCCGAACCCCAGCCCGAACCCGCCACCGCCGGATCCCGATCCGTCCCCGTCGCCCAGTCCCGACGACGACGGGGACTCGACCGGAGGCGGCGAGCCGAAGGAAGACCGCGACTCCGGGCCCGGCGGAACCACTTCGCTGCTGTAGCCGGCAGCGCAGGGCGTCAACCCGCCGGGCGGAACACGCTTTCCCCCTCCGCCAGAGACCCTTCGAGGCGGCGCGGGCGAATTCGAATGATGCCCTCTTCCCGCGACACCGAACCGATGCGGGCGGCGCGATAGCCGCCGTCCCCTAGAAGCGCGACCGCATCTTCGCCCGCAGGCTCGGGAACGACGACTACGAACCCGATGCCCATGTTGAACACCCGGTACATCTCCGAGTCCTCGATCTCGCCGGCTCGTTGGATGAGAGTGAAAATAGGCGGAGCATCGGGCAGATCCTCTATCTCGTAGCCGACCGGCGCATCGAGCCGGCACAGGTTCGCGAACCCGTCGCTCGTCATGTGAACCAGGCCGCGCGTCTCGATGCCGTTCTCCCACAGGTCGACGACCGCCCGGACGTAGATGGCGGTCGGCTCCAGGAGCTCCTCTCCCAGCGTCCGCCCCAACTCGGGAATGTTGTCCTGCAACGTGTAGCCGCCCCCCTCGAGAAGAGCCCGGCGGGCGAGGGTCAGGCCGTTGGAGTGGATCCCGGAGGACGCGATGCCGATTATTGCGTCGCCCGGCGCGACTTCGCGCCCGAGGACGAGCCGCTCCGGGTGCACGGTGCCGACGCAGGTTCCGACCAGATCGAACGCGGCTTGGTCGCCCGGGCCTCGGCCGTCCGAGCCGATGACCTCCGGCAACTGAGCGATTTCGCCCCCGGGGATCGCAACGCCGGCCTCGACCGCGGCGGCACCCAACCCGCGCAGGATGGCATCGGTTCGCCGCTCGTCGAGGGTGTTTACGCCCAGATAGTCGACGAGCGCCACCGGCCGCGCGCCGACACAGATGACGTCGTTCACGTTCATTGCCATGCAGTCGAAGCCGATCGTGTCGTAACGATCCAGAGCCGACGCGATGATCGTTTTGGATCCGACCCCGTCGGTCGATACCGCAACGGCGAGGTCGTCCGAAACCTTGAGAACGCTTGCGTAGTGGCCGAAGCGCGTCAACACCTCCGCCCCCCGCGGCAGCGTCAGCGTGGGACCGAGGTGCCGCGAGACCGACGAAAGGGCATCTGCCTGCCCCCGCACCCCCACCTGCTCGTACGACCCCGCGGTCATGCGATCACGCTATCGCACGGCCTCGGCGCGCCCGCGGACGTCATCCGATATGAGTGCCGGGTTCGACCGTGACTTCGTCGTCGTGCGCCCCCCGCGCGTTTCGGGGGAGCCGGGCGGCGCCGACGATCCCGACGGCCGCGGGGACGGCACCGACGAGATAGGCAATGCCGAACCCGCCGTGCTCCGCAACGAACCCGATCGCGGTGGGCGAGAGGAGATACCCGAGGTCGCCCGCCATCTGATTCACACCGACCGCGGCCCCCGAACCGCCCGCGGGGATGGAGTCGGCGAGGAGGCCGCCGGCAGCCGTTCCTCCGGCTGCAATTCCGGCGCCGATCGCCATCATCAATGGGTAGTAGGCCCACGTCGACGCCGGTCCTATTTGGCCGAGGAGCGCGGTCGCGCCTGCGGTCACTATGAGGGAAGGGACCAGAACCGCGCGCCGCCCGAGCCGGTCGGCGGCGCGGCCGGCGACGAGGAGGATGAGAATCTCGCCGATGGACAGCATCGACACCGCAAAGCCGATCTGGTCGTCCGTAAGTCCGAGCCGTTCGTCGGCGAACACCGGGCCCACCGTCTGGGCGGGCCCCGAGATCGCCCACCAACCGACGAAGGTTGCGAACAGCGCCGTGGTGTACCTGACGTCCGAAAACAGCGGGCGCGCCGCGCGCAGGGCATCGAGCGGCGACTTCCGCTCCGCGGCGCGCTCGTTGCCGGCACCGCGCATGACGCCGAACGCGATCGCCGCGGCCACGAGGAGCCCGGTGGCATAGATGTGGAAGGGCGCTGTGATGCCGAAGGCTTTGGCCGCAAATCCGCCGACCAGCGGCCCGAGCCCGATTCCGACGAGGAACGAAGATCGAAACGCACCCGTGGCTTGCCCCATCGACTCCGGCTCGATGATCCGCAGGATTCGATTCATGAGACCCGCGATGAACAGAGCACTTCCCGCGCCGCCGAAACCGCGCGCCGCGACCAGCTGGGGAAAGTTCTGCGACAACCCGGCCGCATAGCTCGACAGCGCGACGATCAACAGCCCGGCGATCGTCGACGCGCGCTCTCCGAAGCGGTCGACGACGAGGCCACCGACGAGACCGAACGAAAAGCGCGTGAGGCCGAATACGAGCTGGATCAACCCGACCACCGCGAGGCCGACCCCGAAGGATTTGGCAAAACGCGGCAACACCGGAATGACCATGCCGAAGCCGAGTGCGACCGTGATCGAGATCGCCAGAAGGTTGCGGAACTCGGGACGCTTTAACGGATGGGGAAGCGTCGGCGACTGCACCACGCCGTCACCAACCAGGGGGCGCCTCTTGAGATTCCGAGATCAGTGGGGTGCCTTCTGAATCAGCTCGACGAGCAGACCGTGGTTGCCCTTGGGATGGACGAACGCCACCATGTGCCCGCGGCCGCCCGGGCGCGGCTTCTCGTCGATGAGCGGGACGCCCCGTCGGCGCAACCACAACAGGGTGGCCTCGAGATCGTCGACTTCGTACGCGATGTGGTGCAGACCCTCACCCCGTCGTTCGACGAATCGTGCCACGGTGGTGTCGGGTCCGGTCGCCCCGAGCAGCTGGAGGTACGTGTCGCCGACCCGGAGCATTGCTTCTTCGACGCCCTGGTCCGGTACCTGCTCCCGGTGGTCGACCCGGAGGCCCCACACGGCGGAATAGTGCTCCACGGCGGCGTCCAGGTCGGACACGGCAAGCGCGATATGTTCGATTTTCCCGAGCATCGCGGCATCCTACGTGCGACGATCTGCCTATGCGGACCTGTCCGGAATGCGGCTTTGAGAACAGCGCGCAGGCGCGTTTTTGCGGGGGTTGCGGAACCCGGCTGGAAGAGACGCGCGCCGGCCGCAAGGAACGCAAGTTCGCGACGGCGTTGTTCGCCGACGTGGTCGGCTCCACCGAGCTTGGAGAACGTGAGGACCCTGAGGTCGTCGCGGCCGTCGTATCGCGGACGTTCGAGCGTCTTGCCGCCGAGGTCGAGCGCTACGGCGGCGTGGTCGAAAAGTTCATCGGGGACGCGATCTTCGCCCTGTTCGGCGTGCCGGTCGCGCACGAAGACGATCCCGACCGTGCAGTGCGCGCCGGCCTCGAGATGCAAGCGGCGCTGGTCGAGCTGAATCGTGATTTCGCCGCCGAGGGGAAGCCCGAACTGGCATTGCGCACCGGCATCGAGGCGGGCGAGGTGTTGGTCGACCTCGAGCGTGTGACCGGCGCCCGTGACCGCATGATTACGGGAGACGCGGTGAACCTCGCCGCGCGGCTGCAGGCGTCGGCGGAGCCGAACTCGGTTGTCGTCGGTCCTGCGGTCTACGCGTCTACGAAGGAAGTCGTCGAGTACCGGGAGCTGCCGGCGCTGCCGCTCAAGGGGAAGAGCGGGATGACGCCGGCGTGGTGTGCGGTGCGCGTGATGGCGAGACGCCACGGCGAGCGGCCCCCGCTGGGCCTGGAGGCCCGTCTCGTCGGCCGGGATGAGGAACTTCGTCTTCTGAAGCACACGCTCGAACGGGTCGAGGGCGAAAACCGCGCCGCGCTCGTAACGGTGCTCGGTCCGGCCGGCGTCGGCAAATCGCGTCTCGCATGGGAGTTCATGAACTACGTCGACGGACTTCCGCAATCCGTGTTCTGGCGTAAGGGGCGGTGCTCCTCCTACGGCAACGTGTCATATTCGGCGCTCGCGGAGGCGATCAAGGTTCAGTGCGGGATCAAGGAAGACGACTCGCCCGACGAGGCGCGCCGGAAGGTCGCGGTGGCCGTCCGGGAGTTGTTCGACGACGACGCGGTCGTCCCGCACATCGAAGTGTTGACCGGCGTGCGCCCCGATCATCAGTATCCGCGCGACGAGCTGTTCGACGCGTGGCGCCGGTTCCTCGAGCGGATGGCCGGTCGCTTCCCGCTCGTTTTGTTCTTCGAGGACGTGCATTGGGCCGATGACGGCCTCCTTGCATTCATCGATCACCTCGCGGATTTTGCGCGCGGGCCGATCTTTGTCTTGACGCTGGCGCGTCCCGAGCTGTTGGAGTTGCGCCCGACGTGGGGAGGCGGCAAGAGGAACTATGCCGCGGTCTACCTCGACCCTCTCTCGCCCGAGGAGAACGCGCTGATGCTGTTCGATCTGGTGGAGGCGAAGCTGCCGGACGATCTCACCCGCGTCGTCGTCGCGCGCGCCGAGGGAAACCCGCTGTTCACCGAAGAGATCGTCCGGATGTTCGTCGACCGTGGCATCCTGCGCGCGGGGCACGATCGTTGGGAGGTGGCGCGTGAAGTCGATGAAATCGAGATCCCGAGGTCGATCCACGCGTTGATCGCGGCCCGCCTTGACGCTCTGCCGGGTGAGGAGAAAGAGGTGCTTCAGGATGCGGCGGTCGTCGGGCGAATCTTCTGGGACGGCGCCGTCGAGACGTTGGCGAGCGCCGATCCGCGTCCGGTGTTGACCCGGCTGCGAGTCAAGGAGCTGGTGGTCCCGCGGGAGCCTTCCGCCTTCTCCGACGACCACGAATACTCGTTCCGCCATGTTCTGATTCGCGATGTCGCATACGACGCACTACCGAAGGCTGCGCGCGCGGCAAAACATGCGGCAATCGCGGGGTGGGCGGAAGACCGCGCCGGCGAGCGACGGGACGAGGTTGCGGAACTGATCGCGACCCACCTCAGGGAAGCCGTCACTTACGCCCGCGAGTTGGGCGACCCCGGGGACCTTCTTGCGTCCGCGTACCGATGGGCGCGCGCCGCCGGCGACCGCGCCCGCCGGTTGTGGCAGGGGCCGGCGGCGGCGGAGTGGTACCGGGTCGCGATCGATCTTGCAGTCGAGCTCGGCCGCGACGAAGAGGAGCAAGCCGAGCTGTGGGAGCGGCTCGGCTTTGTTGTGCTTGGGCTGGAAAACCTCAGCGCGGGCGTGGAGGCTCTCGAGCATGCCACCGCGCTGTTCGAGCGCTCGGGGCGCGAGCGCGACGCGGCGCGCTGCGAGGTGCAAGTCGCGTGGTCCACGTTTCTTCTGGGGCGTGACGCCGGGTTCCGTCCCCGCATCGACCGGGTTCTCGAGCGCCTCGAGCCGCTCGGCGACAGCGAGGTCGTGGCCGACGCGCTGGCGTGGCGGGGATGGTACGAGTGGCGGCTCGGGAACGTCTCGGCCGAGGAGGATCTTCGTCGGGCGATCGACATGTCCGAACGGGTGGGCGCCGACGTTACCCGAGGTATGGCCCTCACGAGCCTGGGCGCGGTGATGATCGCCACCGGGCGGTGGCGGGAGGGGCAGCGGACGACCGAGCTGGCGTGGGAGCTGGGTTGTTCAACGCGCAACCTGACTTTGTTCCTTCGCTCTGCCAACAACTTCGCGGCGGCTCTCATCGAGCACAGCGCGGACTACGGCCGTGCCGCAGAGGTGGCGCTCGAAGCTCTCGAGACCGCACACCGAACCGGGCGGCGGGATCTGGAGGCGTGGCTCCTCTCCACGCTCGGTGAAATCGATCTCGATCGCGGCAACCTCGATGGGGCAGAGGAGTATTTCCGCCGCGGCCTCGAAGCCGGCCGGGAGATCGGGGACCAGCGCGGCTATGCAGACCGTCTCATGCTCATTGCCGATGTCCGATCGCAGCGCGGCGACCTGGACACCGCCGACGCGCTGCTCGAAGAGGCACGGGAGATTTTTGCTCGCAGCCCGGAGCCGCGGTTCGAGATGTGGATCGAGATCATCGGGGCGCGGGTCGCGGCCGCGCGCGGCGAGCCGGAACGCTCCCTCGCACAGCTGCAACGTGGACTCGACGCGATCCCCAGCGACAGCACGGAGTTCGGCCTGCACATCCTCCTCCTGGAGGTAGTCCGGCGGCTCGTCGATCTAGGGCGCGCCAAGGACGCGAGGACGTTCGAAAGGCGTCTCCAGGGGCTCGTCGGCGGCAGGAAGAACATCGAGGCGTTCGCCCTGAACGCGACCGGTGTCCTCGACGACGACCCCGTGGTGCTGGAGCGCGCCGCGGGCATGTTCGAAGAGCTCGGACAACGGATAAATCGGGCGCGGTGTCTCCTCGACCTCGGAATGGTGCGCCGGCGGCTCGGTGCCGATCCGATCCCCGCGCTCGAAGGGGCGCGCGAAATCTTTCGCTCGTGCGGCGCCTTTCTCTACGTGAAGGACGCCGAGGAGGCGATTAGAGCTCCCGCGGCGACGCCTAGAATGGACGGGCGTCCGCATGAAGAAAGGAGCGGTACTCCATGACCTCTTCCGTAATCGTCTCCACCGCTCGCACTGCGATCGGCAAGTTCGGGGGAGCGATCTCCCACGTCCCGGCGGTCGAGCTCGGCGCCGCGGCAATCGAGGGCGCGGTTCGGCGAGCGCCGATCGAGGCCGAGCAAGTCGACTACGTCATCATGGGTCAGGTACTCCAAGCAGGAACCGGGCAGATCACGGCGCGCCAGGCGGCCGTAAAAGCAGGCATACCGATGACGATCCCGGCGATCACGATCAACAAAGTGTGCCTCTCGAGCCTCAATGCGATTGCCCTCGCCGATCAGCTGATTCGCGCCGGCGAGATCTCGGTCGCCGTCGCCGGCGGTATGGAGTCGATGGACCAGGCGCCCTACCTGCTGCCGAAGGCGCGGGGCGGCTACAGGATGGGCGACGGGACCATCGTGGATTCGATGATTCACGATGGACTGTGGGACGCATTCAGCCATAAGCACATGGGCGACCAGAGCGACGATGTCAACAACGAATTCAAGATCAGCCGCGAAGACCAGGATCGGTGGGCCGCCAGGTCGCACGAGCGCGCGCAGCACGCCACGGAACAAGGATGGTTCGCCGACGAGATCGTCCCACTCGAGCTTCCGCAGCGAAAGGGCGATCCGATCGTGTTCGACCGAGACGAAGGGATACGTCCGGATACCACGATCGACTCGCTCGCAAAGCTAAAGCCGGTGTTCCAGAGCAGCGGCACGATCACCGCCGGGAACGCATCTCAGATTTCGAACGGCGCGGCTGCCGTCGTGGTGATGAGTGCCGAGAGGGCGCAGGAGCTGGGCATTACGCCCGCGGCCGAGATCGTCGCAACCGGAATGTCGGCCGACCGGCCGCCTTATCTGCACACGGTCCCTGCCCTTGCGGTTCAGTCGGCCCTCAAGAAGGCCGGACTGTCGGCGAACGATCTCGACCTCGTCGAGATCAACGAGGCGTTCGCCGCGGTCGCACTGCACTCGACGCGCATGCTGTTCAACGGCGATCCCGCGGCGGAGGAAAAGGTCACCGTGAACGGAGGAGCAGTCGCGCTCGGACATCCCATCGGCGCAAGCGGCGCCAGAATCACGGTGACGCTGCTGAACGAGCTAAAGAGGCGCGGCGGAGGCCTCGGCGCGGCGACCCTCTGCGGCGGCGGCGGCCAAGGCGACGCCATCATCTACCGCGTCCGGACTTAGTCGCTGAAGCGTTTGAAGAGGTTGATCTTGTCCAGGTGTCTTGCCCGTAGGTCTTCGTCTTCGACGCCCAGCCCCTCTTCAGGAGCGAGACAGAGGATTCCCAGCTTTCCTTTGTGAAGGTTGTGGTGCACCTGATAGGCGGCCTCGCCGGAATCCCGGAGCGGATACGTCTTCGACAGGATCGGGTGTATGTGACCTAGATAGGCGAGGCGATTCGCCTCCCATGCTTCCTTGTAGTTCGCGAAGTGGGAGCCGATGATGCGCTTGAGGTTCATCCACAGGTAGCGGTTGTCGTACTCGTGGCGATAGCCGGACGTGGACGCGCACGTCACGACGATGCCGCCTTTCTTTGCAACGAATACGCTGGCGCCGAACGTTTGACGGCCCGGATGCTCGAAGACGATGTCGGGGTCCTCTCCGACGAGAGAGCGTATTTGCTTACCGAACCGCCGGAACTCGGCCATGTCCTGGCGGTCGCCGTCCCAGAAGGCATAGCGTTCCGCCTTCCGGTCGATCACGTGCTCGACGCCGACCTCATGCAGCAGCTCTACCTTGTCGGGCGACGACACGACGCCGACGGGGATACCCCCTCCGTTCAACACGTACTGGCACGCGAAGCCTCCGAGGCCGCCGGTGGCGCCCCAGATCAACACGACGTCTCCCTGCTTCATGCCGGCGCCGTTGCGACTCACGAGCATCCGGTATGACGTCGACGACACCAGACCCAGGCACGCCGCCTCCTCCCACGTCATGTGCTTTGGCTTCGGCATGAGCTGGTTCGACTTCACCATGGCGATCTGCGCCATCCCCCCGAAATTGCTCTCGAAGCCCCAGATCCGTTGCCGCGTGTCGAGCATCGAGTCGTCGTGCCCTTCGTGGCCCTCCATGTCGACGTAGTTGCAGTGGACGGTGACGCGGTCGCCCGGCTTCCAGCGCGTGACGCCGGGGCCCGTGTCGAGCACGACGCCGGCGGCATCCGAGCCCACCACGTGATAGTCGAGGTTGTGCCGTGCGGCGAGCTCCCCCTCGCGGCCGAATCGTTCGAGGAACGCGAACGTGGAAACGGGCTGGAAGATCGAGGTCCACACCGTGTTGAAGTTCACCGCCGACGCCATGACCGCAACGCGACACTCGTTCGGTCCGAGCGGTGGCAGCGGCACCTCTTCGACGTGAAGCGATTTGCGCGGGTCTCTCTCCTCGAACGAGATCCCTTCGAACATCTCCTGTTCGTCGCGGCGGACGAAAGCCGCCTCGATCGCCTCCGGGAGGTCGGCGGCCGCGATCTCCTCTCCCGGCGCGCCGTCGAGGATCAAACTGCGAATCGTCTCGATTGAACCGGACACGTTGCCTCCTGCATGCCTCCGGACTCTTCGGTCAAGTTTTGGCGTACCTTACCAATCACGCGGCGCCGGGAGCCGACCCGGGCCCTTGGGACGAGAGGCGAGTACGATCGAATGGTGGAGCAAGGGCTGAATTTCACACTTTCCGAGGAACAAGAGGCGTTCCGCCGCTCGGTCCGGCAGTTCGTCGAAGACAAAGTTGCGCCCCGCGCCGCGGAGGTCGACGAGAGCGACGAGTATCCGTGGGACCTCGACGAGCTCATGGTGAAGAGCGGCTTCACCGGGGTGTCTTACCCCGAGGAGTACGGCGGGAACGGCGGTGGCGCCCTCGAGCTCGCCCTGATGATCGAAGAGATCTCCCGCTCGTCGGCCGGGATCGCTCTCGTGGCGGCGGTGAACAAGCTGGGTGCCATCCCGATTCTGCTCGCCGGCACCAGCGACCAGAAGAAGCTCGTAAGCGAGGGGATCGCAACCGGCACCCACCGCATGTCCTACTGCCTCACGGAGCCGAATTCGGGCTCGGACGCGGCGGCGATGAAGAGCCGGGCGGTGCGCGACGGGGACGACTGGATCATCACCGGGACCAAGCGCTTCATTACCGGAGCGGGACCGAGTGATCTCTACACGTATTTCGCAGTGACCGATCCCGACGCAGAGAAGGGCCGCAACATCACGTGCTTTCTTGTCTCGAGCGACATGAAGGGGTTCGAGCTGGGACGTAAGGAAGACAAGATGGGGATCCGCGGCTCACCGACACGAGAGGTCATTCTCGACGGGGTCCGGGTTCCGAAGCAGAACGTGGTCGGCGAGGTAAATCAAGGATTCCCGATCGCGATGCGCACGCTCGACTTCTCCCGGCCGAGCGTTGCCGCCCAGGCGCTCGGGATTGCGCAGGGGGCGTTTGACTTCGCCGTCGACTACGTGACCGAGCGCGAGCAGTTCGGCAAGGCGATCTCCACTTTCCAGGGCATGCAGTTCATGTTCGCCGATATGGCCATGAAGATCGAGACGGCGCGCCTCGCGGTTTACCGGGCGGCAAACGCAATCGACAACTCGCACTGGGATCTCAAGCCGGATCCTTTCGTCTCGTATTGGGCGGCGATAGCCAAATGCTACGCGAGCGATGTTGCGATGGCCGTGACGACGGATTGCGTCCAGGCACTGGGTGGCTACGGCTACATCAAGGAGTATCCGGTCGAGCGGATGATGCGCGACGCGAAGATCACCCAGATCTACGAAGGCACCAATCAGATCCAGCGGGTGGTCATCGCCCGCAGCGTGTTCCGCGGCAGGTGATGCGTTGAAGACCGGGATCGATCTTCCCGCTCCTCCCGAGGCGGCATTGTGGGCGGACGGAGGCTCGGAGTGGGTGCGCCTGACGCGCGCTATGAACGACATCGATGCGCATCTCTTGACCGGCCGGCTCGGTGAAGCGGGCGTTGAAACCAGGTTCGTCAAGGATACGGGCGCGCCGGGATCGTGGCTCTACGGCGGCTCCAATCCATGGGCACCCGTCACGATCCTCGTTCGTCGCTTCCAACTCGACGACGCACGCGTGGTGCTTGCAGAGATTGCCTACGAGGGCCCCGCTCTCGATCCGGACGTCGCCGGAACGACCGTGGCCCACGTTCCCCTCCGGTGGTGGCTCGCCGCCCTCACGCTGGGGGTTCTCTTCTCCGCCGGAGGGCTCGTGCGCGTGGCGCGGGTGATCGAGGCTCGCCACGGCCGGTGCGACGTGCCGCTTGTTTGTCGCAGCGCGCCCTGATCGGGGCAACGCGGCAAACGATCCTCCGCAAAGACAAGATTTCGTGCAGGCGGCAACGTTTGATCGTTCTCCGCACTCATAATCGATAACAGATGCGAAATCCTTTCAAGAAGAGAAAAGCCGATCCCCTCGCGGCCGGGATGTTCCGGAGCGTTCGCACGCGGGAGAAGAGACATCGCCTCACTTTCGTGCGCCGGAAGTGGGTCTTGATCTCGTTCGTGATCTTGGTGGTCGTGGGCGCGCTCGGGGGCTACGGGCTGTGGCTCTATTTCTCGTTCCAGGGAGACGTTCAGGACGAAGACACCGTGCTCGACAATCGCGTGGAGCGACCCGATGCTCCTTTCAACGTCCTTCTGGTCGGATCCGATTCGCGCGAGGGGCTCACGGAGGAAGAACAGCAGCGCCTCGGAGCGGACGACCAGGCGGGGGGCGTTCAGATAACGGGAGAGCGGGCCGACACGCTGATCTTGTCCCACATAGACCCGGAGACGCAGAAGGTCACGATGGTCCAGTTTCCGCGGGACCTCTACATCGAGCGCGCCGACGGAACCGAAGGTCGAATCAACGAGGCGCTGCAGGTCGGACGAACCGCCTTGATCAACACCGTGGAGGGTGTGACCGGTCTTCAGATAAGCCACTACGTACAGGTGAACATCGCGGGATTCCGCGACGTCGTCGACGCTATCGGTGGTGTCGAGGTGTGCGTTGCGGAGGCAATCCCGTTCGATCCTGCCACCGGAATCGAGGTGACCGAGGACGAGGTCGGCATGGTCGAGTTCGATGGTGACCGCGCGGTGCGTTTCGTCCGATCGCGCAAGGCTTTTGGCGAAGGGGATCTTGCACGTATCCAGAACCAGCAGAAGTTTCTCGCCGCCGCAATCAACAAGATCACGTCTCCCGCAACGTTCTTGTCCCTCGGAAAGATCCTCGACCTCAAGAACGTCGCAGGCAAGAACCTCGCCGTGGATCGCGACACCGACCTGCGCGAGCTGTATCGCATCCTCCAGCGGTTTCGTTCCTTCGATCCGAAGAACTATGAGGCGTACACGGTGCCGAACCTCGGTCCCGCCGAGATCACGACCGACTCCGGAGTCGAACTGAGCGTGGTCGAACCCGATTCGGAAGCGATGGAAGTGATGTTCGATGCCATCGCGCGGAACGAGTCGCCCGCCTCGGCGGACACCGTTCCCGACATAGATCCCGCCACCATTCGCGTCGCCGTCTTGAACGGCACCGGGGAGGAGGGGGTCGCCCAGGAGGCCGCCGACGCGCTGGTCGCGGCGACCCGGCGCGCCGACGGTGCGATCACGGTGGAGGAGGTCGCAAACGCCGCCCGGTCGAGCTACAAACAGACCGTGTTGGTATTCGACGAGGGAACCGAGGCGGAGAACATGGCGGAATATCTGGCCGCCGCGATCCCCGGGGCGCGCCTCAAAGAGGGGGCCACCGCCTTGGGCGTCGACGTCGAGGTGATCGTCGGACGGCGCTTCGAGACGGAGCGCATCGTGCAGATCCTGCCGCTTCCGATTCCGGTTCCCGGCGAGCTGCCGGAGGTCTGCCGCACCTGACCGCCGTTCCCCCCGGCGCGCCGCGCGATTCCAGGTTTTTAACCCGAGATATCGCGCTGAGGCGCGATATTCCGGGTTCTTAACCGCAAATATCGCGCCGCGGACTCGGGGCTTGCACTGCTTAAATCCCCGGCGGCGCGCCCTCGAGCTCGAGCAGAAACTCTTTCTTGGCGAGCCCGCCGGTGTAGCCCCCGAGCCCGCCGCCGGTCCGCACCACCCGGTGGCACGGCACCACGATCGGAAGCCGGTTCGAGGCCAGCGCCCGGCCGGCCGCACGGACCGCCCGCTCGTTTCCCGCCCGGGTCGCCACCTCTCGGTAGGAGAGGACTTGTCCGTAGGGGATGAGCGCCGTGGCCCGGAGCACCTTCTCCGTGAACCCGCGGGCGAGCGACCAGTCCAACGGCTGCTCGAATCGGGTGCGGCGGCCGGAGAAGTACTCGTCGAGCTCACGCCGCACCCGATCGAGCCTCCGGGGGAGCAGCAGGATGCGGGGGGAAAGCCGGTGGGCGAGGTCGGCGAGAATGCGGTCCCCATCGTCCTCGACGTATGCCAGCGTGACCAGGCCGAGCTTCGTCGCCACAAGGAGCAGCCCCCCGAGCGGAGAGTCGAAATGCGCGTAGGCCAGATCGACGACTCCGGCCGCCTCGGCGCGCCGCAGCGCGCGCTCCGAGGCCGCTCGCACATCGACCTCGATCTCTTCCTGCAGGGCACGTTCGATCTCGTTCACGGCTTCCACTCCTGTCTCAGCGTCTTGATCCCTTCGTGGACGCTCCGGCGCGCCGCCTGCTCCGAGCAGTCGAGCACCGCGGCGATGTCGCGGTAGGGGAGACCGCCGGCAAAGCGAAGGAAAACGGCACCCCGTTGCTTCGGGGGAAGGCGGCCGACGAAAGCCCATATTTCGCCCACCCCGTCACCCG
>Ga0247713_1000125_pt1 | contig 53755 bp, 60 predicted proteins | sample 21E_NmetaG_FD_189936 | JGI IMG/M metagenome (GOLD analysis project Ga0247713, IMG submission 189936) | Soil microbial communities from hillslope of Landscape Evolution Observatory, University of Arizona, Oracle, AZ, United States - 2-1-E_N | ecosystem: Engineered > Artificial ecosystem >...
GCGAGGCCGAGGCCCGGGCCCGGGAGGTCCTCCTGGCCAACCGGGCCACCCTCGACCAGCTGGCCCACGCCCTCATGGAGCAGGAGAGCCTGGAGGGCGACGCCCTCGACGACCTGCTGCTCAACGTCAACGCCGCGCCGGCCACCGCCACCTCCACCAGCTGACGGTGGCGACGGCGGCCCCGACCACCTGCGTCAACCACCGGCGCCGTCCCCGGGCGGCGACGTGTGGAGCGTGCGGCAACGGCGTGTGCGCCGACTGCGTGGTGCGGACGGGCGTCGGCATCAAGTGCCCGAACTGCACCGGCGTCAAGGCGGCCAAGCCGGCGAAGGCGGCGCGGGTCGACGCCGGCGCCGCCTCCGCCGCCCCCGGGGCGGCGTCGAGTGGCCGCGGGCGCAAGCCGTGGGCCGTCCCCGTGGCCCTGGGTGGCGTGGTGGTGCTGGCGGTGGCCGCCTTCGGGCTGGCGTCTCGCGGCCCGGGGCCGACGGTCACCGAGGAGGTCGGCCAGGCCGGCCCCGCCGCCGGCGCGCCCACCGAGCGCCAGACCGAGTTCGTGGGCGCCGGCGGGGTGCGCATCGCCGGGACCCTCACCTTGCCGCCCCTCCAGGAGGGGCGCGCCGCGCCCGCCGTCCTCCTCGTCCCCGGCCTCGGCGCCCTCGACCGCAACGGCCCGGTGGCCGCCGACCCGCCCGACGCCCTCCGCGACGCCCTGGTCACGACCGTCACCGGCCTGGGCGTGGCCACCCCCAACCCGCTCTTCCGGGACCTCAGCGAGTCACTGGCCGGGGAGGGGGTCGCCAGCTTCCGCTACGACAAGCGGGGGACCAAGCCCACCCCGCTGCGCGACGGCCAGAAGCTCTCCTTCGACGACGAGGTGGCCGACGCCCGCGCCGCCCTGGACCTCCTGAGCAAGCGGGCAGAGCTCGGCGGCGGCCCGATCGTCCTGCTCGGGCAGGACATCGGGGCCATCGTGGCCATGCGGCTGGCCGCCGGCAACGCCCGGGTGAAGGGCGTGGTGGCGGTGTCCACGCCGGGCCGCCCGATGGGTGAGGTCTTCGCCGTCGACCTGGCCCGGTCCCGGGGGCCGGCGGTGGCCGACGCCTTCCGCGCCGCCACCGCCAGCCTGGCCGCCACCGGCACCTCGCCGCCGGCCGACACGCTGCCCGAGGTCATCAGGCCGATCTTCGCCGCCGGCCAGGACGCCTACCTCAAGGCTCTCTTCGCCCTCGACGCCACCGCCGACGTCGGCAGGGTGGCGGTGCCCGTCCTCCAGGTCCGCGGCGGTGCCGACCCCGCGGTGACCGCCGCCGACACCGACCGGCTGTCTGCGTCCGTGCGCCAGAGCGGCCAGGTGATGGTCGGCAGCAGCCAGGCGGACCGCAACCTCACCCTCCCGGGCGGGGGCCACGAGCACAGCAGCAGCGCCGCCGCTCCCACCATCCCCCGAGACACCGACGTGCGCGCCGCCCTCACGGGCTGGGTCAGGGTCCAACTCGCCTCGTAGTACCTCCGTCCTGCACACCGATATCCACCAAACAAAGGAAGGGACCGCTCATGAGAAGAAGGTCGTTCGGAATTCGGATGGCGGCGGCCGTCGGCCTCTGCCTCTTGGTGGTCCAGGGAGCCTCGATGGCGGCGGGTGCGCCCATCGGGCTCACGACGCCGGTGCAGGCGACCAAGAACGACCTGAATCCCGGGCGCCTCTACTCGCCGCCCGCGTTCGCGGTCGACCCCGGGAACAACATGCGGGTGCTGGCGGCGGTGGCCGACCATCGCTCCCGCCGGTGCCACGTGCTGCGCTCCACCGACGGCGGCCAGTCCTGGACCATGCTCGAGGCGTCGCCGGCGCTGGCCTCCTACCCCTTCTGCAGCCACGGCCAGGGCGGCATCGTCCAGGCCGCCATGGCGTTCGGGCGCAACGGCACCGTGTACCTGGCCATGAACGCCTGGGACGACCAGGATGGCGCCCGCCGCGGCGGCGCCATCGTCGTGGCCCGCTCCCGCGACCTCGGCGACACCTGGGAGACCACGATGGTCTACAACTCCCGCGGCAAGACCGGTGACGCAGAGGAGACCATCCGTCCGTTCCACGCCTTCACCGTCGACACCAGGACCGGCAACGACGACGTCGTCTTCGTGGCCTTCGCCATCAACGCCCAGGGCCTCAGCGCGCCCAACGCCGCGCCGGGGAAGGCGATGGTCTCCGTCAGCCGGGACGGCGCCCGCACGTTCGCCGAGCCGGTCGACCTGGCCGAGAACATGTTCGAGACCCCCGAGCCCCGCCAGCAGATGCTGTCGGCGGTGACGACGACGGTCCCCGCCGCCGGCGCCACCACCACGACCACGACGATCCCGCCGGCCAACTCCAAGGCTGCCCAGCCCAACCAGGCGGCCAACTTCGGCGCCAGCACCAACCGGGCCAGCATGACGGCCGGGGTGGACGGCAAGGGCAAGGTGTACGTCTCCTGGCTGACCGGCACGGCCAACATCACTCCGGCCCCCCCGTCGGCCCGGATGCTGTCGACGAGCACTGACGGCGGCAGGACCTGGACGACCACCCAGGCCATGCCGCCCAGCTACGACGTGCCCAGCCGTCCCGCCATGGCGGTGAGCAAGGAGGGCATCATCCACCTCGTGTTCCAGGACAACCCGACGCCGGCCATCTCGGGCATGGGCGAGATCTACCATCAGGCCTCGACCGACGGCGGCAAGACCTGGTCGGAGCGCAAGAAGGTCACCGACGACCCGGACGCCGACATGCGGGGCCAGTACTTCCCGAACGTCAGCGTCGCTTCGAACGGCCGGGTCGACGTGGTGTGGTGGGACACCCGCGACGATCCGGGCATCCGAGCCAACGACATGTACTACGCCTACAGCGAGGACAACGGGCGGACCTGGAGCCAGAACCGCCGCATCACCGACCGCAGCGTGGACCGCCGCCTCGGCGTCTGGGGTGCCAACTACGACATCAACTCGGCGCCGGCGGTGGCGTCCACCAACGCCTACGCCATCTTCGGATGGGACGACACCCGGAACACCGACGGTGTCTGGGACCCGGACGTGAACAAGGAGTTCGGTGGCGGCCTCTCGGACATGTACACCTCGGTCGCCCAGTTCGAGGTCGTCGGTCCGGCCAACAACGACCTGGCCCGCGTCGTGCTGGCCGCCGTCGTCGGCCTGCTGATCGTCGGCCTCGTCCTGCTCGGAGTGGCCGTGGCCGCCAAGCGCCGGAACCCGCCGGCGTCGATGCCGGTCACGGGCAAGCAGACCGGTGCGAAGGTCGGCTGAGAAGTAGATCGTTTGCGTCCTGCCCCGGCACCGCGACGGTGCCGGGGCAGGAATTCCCTGCGTAGTAGTGTATCTGCGTGAGCACGCAGACAACGGAGCCGACGGAGGCCCAGGTGGTGGCGGCCGTCGAGACGCTCAAGCTTCTGGCCGACCCCACCCGCCTGCGCATCCTGTGGGCGCTGCTCCACGGCGAGCACTCGGTGGGCCACCTGGCCGACCATGTCGGCGCGCCGGCGCCGGCGGTGTCCCAGCACCTGGCCAAGTTGCGCCTGGCCCGCCTGGTCCAGACCCGCCGGGACGGGAACCACATCTTCTACCTGGCCGATGACGACCACGTCGGTCGGCTGGTGGCCGAGGCGCTGTTCGCCGGTGGCCCGGGTCGGCGGGAAGGGAGGACGGCGTGAGCGGCCACGACCACGGCGCCGACGACCACGGCCGCGACCACGACCACGCCGGCGACCACGATCACCCTCACGCCCAGCCGGCCGGCCACACCCATGACCACGGCGACCACGACCACGACCACGCCGGCGGCCTGCGGGGAGCGGTGCGCGCCGTGTTCGCCCCTCACAGCCACGACGCCGCCGACTCGGTCGACCAGGCCCTCGAGGACAGCCGTGAGGGCATGCGGGCGCTCAAGATCTCGCTCCTCGGCCTGGCCGTCACCGCCGCCTTGCAGGTCGTCGTCGTCCTCATCAGCGGCTCCGTGGCGCTCCTGGCCGACACCGTCCACAACTTCGCCGACGCCCTGACGGCCGTGCCCCTGGCCATCGCCTTCTGGATCGGGCGCCGGCCGCCCAACCGGCGCTACACCTACGGTTACGGCCGGGCGGAGGACCTGGCCGGCATCTTCATCGTGGCCATGATCGCCCTCTCCGCGGCGGTGGCGGGGTGGGAGGCCGTGCACCGCCTTCTGGACCCCAGGGAGGTGCGCAACGTGGGCTGGGTGATCGCCGCCGGCCTCATCGGCTTCGTCGGTAACGAGCTCGTCGCCGTGTACCGGATTCGAGTCGGCCGCAAGATCGGCTCGGCCGCCCTGGTGGCCGACGGCCTGCACGCCCGCACGGATGGCGTCACCTCGCTCGGCGTCGTCGTGGGCGGTGTCGGCGTGGCCGCCGGCTGGGAGCTGGCCGACCCCATCGTCGGCCTCGTCATCACCGTCGCCATCCTGGTCGTGCTCAAGAGCGCGGCCCGCGACATCTACCGCCGGCTCATGGACAGCGTGGACCCCGAGCTGGTCGACGCCGTGGAAGCGGTGCTGGCCGGCGTGCCCGGTATCCAGGCCGTCGAGCGGGTGAGAATCAGGTGGGTGGGCCACGAGCTGCGGGCCGAGGCCGAGGTCGTCTCCGACAGCCGGCTGACGGTGGCCGAGAGCCACCGGATCGCCGAGGAGGCGCACCATTTGCTGCTCCACCGCATCCCCAAGTTGGCCCGGGCGATCATCCACACCAACCCCTGCGACCACGACGGCCTCGACCACCACCTGATCACCGAGCACCACTTCGCCCGGCCCTGAGCCCACCCTCCCGTCGGCACCGCCAGCCGCTAACCTGCCGGGCGGTGTCGCGCCTTCGTACTCTCTTCGCCGTCCTGCTCCTCACTGCTCTCGTCGCTGCCGGCTGTTCCAGCGGCGGCGACGGAGCCACCGACGACGAGCCCGGCGAGCCGCGGGCCGCGGCCCAGGATCTGCGCGTCGCCGTCGGAGAGGACCCGTTCATGGCCGGCAGCCCGCCGGCCAACGACATCGGCATCCGTGCCAACGGGCCGAACCCGGGCATCTTCGAGACCCTCACCCGGCTGAGCCCCACGTACGGGATCGAGGCCGCGCTCGCCGAGCGCTGGGAGTCGGCCAACCCCAGGACGTGGAAGTTCATCCTCCGCCGCGAGGTGACCTTCCACAACGGGGCGCGGTTCGACGCCGAGGCCGTCGTCGCCGCCCTCGAGGGCATCGCCGGCCGAGCCAGCCGTCCCCGGGGCCTGGATCCGGGCACGGCCAAGGCCACCGCGCCGGACGTCGTCGAGGTCAATCTCACGGTCGACAACGCCCGTCTGGCCGAGCAGCTGGCCAACCCCACCATGGCCATCGTCGCCCCCGGCACCCGCCCCGGTGCCGGCGACACGCCCCAGACCACGCCCACCGGCACCGGCCCCTTCGCCTTCGTGTCCTACTCCAAGGGCACCGACCTGAAGATGAAGGCCAACGACAGCTACTGGGGCGTCGACACCGAGCTCAAGACCCTGACCTTCAGGTTCGGCCCCCCAGGGGACGTCAGCCGCCTCCTGGCCACCCGCCAGGTCGAGATCGCCGGCATGGTCGGGTACGGCAGCCTCGCCTCGGTGTCGGGGCGCACCGACCGCAACGTGCAGTCCCGGCCCGGGCAGGCCGTGTACCTGCTCCTCAACACCGGCGGGATCGAGGAGTGGACCACCCTCAAGGACGACAACGTCCGCAAGGCGCTGGCCCACACCGTCGACCGCAAGGAGGTGGCCAAGGCGGGATGGGAGGACCACGGCGTGGACAGCGACACGCTGATCCCCAGGATCGTGCTCGGCACCGACGCCGCCGACCGCATCCGCCCCGTGCCCCTGAACCGCAACGAGGCCAAGAGGCTCCTCGACGGCGCCGGCTGGATGCCCACCTTGGCGAACGGGATGCGGGCCAAGGACGGCAAGCCGCTGGTGCTCAGCATCCTGCTCTCTCGGCCCGCCGACCAGACGAAGGCGGCGGAGGCGCTCAAGGCCCAGTTCGCCGAAGTGGGCGTCGGGCTGCAGGTACAGGACCCGGGCACCGACACCCCGTTCACCAAGGTCAACAACGCCCAGTTCGACCTGTTCCTCGACGTCCGGGCCCAGGACGACGCCAACCCGTGCGCTCTCTGCCGGTTCTTCACCATCCGCCCCGGAGGCCAGCTGGCGTTCTCGGCGTCGGTGGGCGGCGGCGCCAAGGTGGACGACGCCTATGACCGCATCTTCTCGGCGCCGTCCATCGACACCGCCCGGCGCACGGCGGCCGACATCATGCACGTCGTCACCGCCGAGCGCTTCACCGCCATTTCCCTCGCCGCCCTGCGCACCGAGTGGCTGATCTCCCCTCGGGTCCGGGGGTTCGACCCCGCGGTGCTCGCCGGTGACCAACGCTGGGAGAGCGTGTTCCTTACCGTCTAGCCGCCGCCGTCTTGGGCCTCGCCGGCCTGGCCCTGTTCGCCCTCGGGCTGCAGTCGAGGCCGGCGCAGCTGCGACCCGGCGTGCCCGACTTCGTCAACGCCGACCGGCCCGGCATCAACGCCCACAACTCTCCTTCGGTGGCGGTGGAGCCGGCGGCCGGCCCGGGAGGCCGGCCCAGTGGCGAGGCCGGCCCGGGAGGCGACGCGCCGGCCACGATCGCCGTGGCCGACCGCATCGACACGCCGCGCTTCTCCTGCTCGGTGTCGGTGTCCACCAATGGCGGCCAGAGCTGGCGACCGCTCACCATGCCGTTGCCGGTGGAGGTGCCCAACTGCCACCAGCCGGACGTGGCCTACGGCCCCGGAGGCAAGCTGCTCGTCCTGTACACGGCCACCGGAGGACGGTTCAACCAGCCGATCGGCGTGTGGCTGCAGCGCTTCGCCGGGGAGTCGCCCGACGGGCCGCCGGCCCGGGTGGCCTCGGGTGAGGCGTTCCACGCCCGGATGGCCGTCGAGGGCCCGAATGTGTGGGTCACGTGGATCCAGGCCGACGGGGCGGCGGAGAAGCCGCTGGGCTTCGGCACGACGCCGGCCCTGTTGCGGCTGGGCCGCTCGACCGATGGTGGGGCGACCTTCGGGCCTGTCATCACCATCGGTGACGGCCGGCGGGTGGTGCAGCCGTCGCCCGTGTCTATCGGCGGCGGTCGCCTGGCGGTCGGCGCCCTCGATCTGGCCGGCGACTTCGACGACTACGAGGCGCGCCACGGCGGCCAGGGCGGGCCCCCGTCGGAGGAGCCCTGGCGGGTGGTGACGTGGACGTCGGTCGACGGGGGCGTGACCTTCGGCCCGCCGGTGACCGTGGCCGACGACCTGGTCCCGCCGGCCCGCATCATCGTGAACCTGGCGCCGGCGCCCAGCTTCGCCGCCGACCCCAGCCGGGACGGGCGGCTGTACGCCGCCTGGGACGCCGGGCGCGGCGACAGCCGGGACGTGTTCCTCGCCCGCTCCGACGACGCCGGCACCACGTGGTCCGCGCCGGTCGCGGTGGCCCCCCGGCCGGGGGGGCAGTTCCTCCCGGCGGTCGCGGTGTCGCCCAAGGGACGGGTCGACGTGGTCTTCTACGACCGCTCGGAGGATCCGGAGGACGTGCGGGCGCACGTCACCATGGCGTCGTCAGCCGACGCCGGTCGGACCTTCCGGACCGCCACCATCTCCGACGCCCCGTTCGACACCCGCATAGGCTTCGGAAGCCTCCAGGGCATTCCCCTCCTGGGCAGCAAGCTGGCCATCCATGCCGGCAACGACCGTTCCCTGGCCTTCTGGTCCGACACCAGCCGGGGGACGATCGACACCAACGTCCAGGACCTGGCCGCGGTCGCGGTCGACGTGGACGAGGCCGGCCGGCGCCGGCCGGCGCTCATGCTCCTGGGTGCGCTACTTCTGGGCCTGGGTGGCGGGTTGGTCGCTGTCGTCGGCCTCCGCCCAGGTCACCGTCGACCACAGGAGGCCTAACCCGAACACGGCCATGGCCGAGGCCAGGTGGTAGATGGTCGCCGCCCATGAGGCGGCGTCGGGGCCTCCCCGCATGGTCTGGAGGAGGAGCGGGATGTGGGTGGCCATCATCCACAGGCCGGCCAGCAGCACGACCATGCCGGCGATGAGGCGGAGGGCGCCCGGGCCTTGGGGCCGGCGGCCGGCCATGATGCCGACGATCGACGCCATCAGCACGAGGATGGCGGGGATGATGTGGTCGGCGACCTCCTTGGAGGCCTCGACGTAGAGCTTGGGCCCGCTGTACTGGGGCAGCGAAGCCCACACCGCGACGCCGAGGCCGATGAGCGGCATGAGCCGGGCCAGGTCGGGGCCGGGCGCCGGCGCCGTCTCCGCGGCCGGCGCCTTCTCCGGTGCCGGCTTCTTGGCGGCCGCCGGCTTCTTCGGCGGCGGCTTCTTCGTCACTTAGTTGCTGTGCGGCAGCAGCGTCGAGGCCAGGCCGATGAGGGCCTTGACCGCCGGCGCGTCCGGGTCGAGGTCGATAGGGGCCACGCCCTTGCGGTCCGCCTCGATGATCTTGGGGTCATGCGGCACGCCCACGACCTCCATGCCGGGGAAGGCGTCCTTCACCTTCTGCAGGTCCTCCTCGTGGCGGATGCGGTTGGCCACCACCACGATGCGGGCGACGGTCTTCTCCTGGGCCAGGGCCGCGGCCCGGGCACCCACCTCGAGGGACTTCGGGGTGGCCTCCACGACGATCACGACGGTGTCGACGTGCTCCTCGCCGAGGCGGGTGAGGGTGCCGACGCCGGCCTCGAAGTCGGCGACGACGACGTCTTCTTCAGGGAATTCGACGGAGCCGAGCAACTGCTCGGGCGACAGGCCACATCAGAGTCAGCCAGGTTCCGGATTGTCGATCCGGCTCACCACCGCCAGCCGCACTCCGTCGGGGCCGTCGGAGCCGTAGCGGCTGATCAGGGTGTCCCAGTTGTTGGCGTGCTCCTCCTCGCCCTCGTCGAGGGCCTGGCGCATGGAGACGAGCCGCTCGGTCTCCTCGTCGCCCACGCCGAGCGAGATGCCCAGGTTGGGGTTGGAGTCGCAGTCGAGCGCCACGACGGCGCTGCCGCTGCGGGCCAGCGTGCGGGCTATGACGGACGATGTCGTTGTCTTCCCCGACCCGCCCTTGCCGACGACGGCTAGCTTCATGCGACTTTCTCCTCGCTCAAGCGCTCGACGAGTGATTCTACTGCCCGTACCGCCGCACAGTCAGGGGCAAAGTCGATGGGGGCCAGCTGACGGCGCTCGGCCTCGGCCAGCTCCTCGTCCCACGGGACGGCGGCGATGACCTCCAGGCCCGTGCCCTTGGCGATCATCTCGACGTCGTCGTCCTCGCGGACCTTGCTGGCGACGGCCACGACCCGCTTGGGGGCGTCGGGGTCGAGGTTGGCCATGTTGGCCAACCGGCGGCCGGAGAGGAGCGACTTGGCCGTGGGCTCGACGACGATGCAGATGGTGCTGGCCCAGCTGCCCCAGCCGGTGAAGGCCTGGCGGGTGCCGCCGGGAAGGTCGCCGACCACGTTCCAGTGGCCGGCGGGCAGCTTGTTGACGACGAACCGGAAGGCCATCTGGGAGCGCCACAGAGCCCGGGGGTCGCTCTTGATCTTGCCGAACTGCAGGAATCGCACGCCGTCGGGCGCCTCCACCGACCACTTCTCGACCGCCTCGACGGGGTCGACGTCGGGGCTGAGCCGCCAGCGGGGCCCGTCCTCGCCCTCCTTGCGCTCGATGACCGCGTCCTCGGGGATGGGCGGGCTGTGCTCGATGGCCAGGCCGAGGGAGAAGGCCAGCCCGGGGAGCGGGTCGGAGTCGATGGCCAGGACCTTGTCGCCCTGGCGGGCCAGCTGCCGGGCGAAGGTGCCGGAGATGGCCGACTTGCCGGCCCCTCCCTTGCCCACGAACGCCAGTCTCATGAGGAAACCACCTGCCTGTTCTCTGCGCCGGTTCGGGTGGACGGGTCATTGCCGTTACGTCTCGACATCACGAGGGCCAGGCCGGCGGCCAGCACCACGACGACGCCGACGCCGGCCAGCACGGGGCCCGCACCGCCCCCGCTGGGAAGGTCGACGACGGCGAAGTTGACGTCCTGGCGGCCGGTGGCGGGGGTGCCGGCGCTGGTGTCGACCCAGGCGGCGTAGAGCTTGCCGGCACCGGAGACGAGACCGAGGCGGGTGCCGAAGTCGATGCCGTAGAGCTCGCCGAAGGTGGGGCCGATGTTCTCGCCGTCGAAGGACCTGACCGACAGCCGCACGTTCTGGAATGACTTCCCGTCGGTGGAGGTGGCGAGGTAGGCGTCGAGCTGCTGCTTGTTGTCCGGGTCGTTGCGCCCGTCGAGGAAGACCACGCTGACCCGCTCGCCGGGGCCGACGTGGACGTTGGGGAGGAACTGGGCCGTCCCGTCGGCCGGGTTGTCGTTCACCTTGGCGGCCGAGGACCAGGTCTGGCCACCGTCGGTGGACCGGCGCAGCCAGACGTCGTCGTCGCCGTCACGCCCGTCGGCCCAGGTGGCGTACAGAGTGCCCTCGGGCGAGATGGCCAGCTGGGGGATCTCGGGGAGGAAAGGCAGGAACCGCCGGGTCAGCAGCATGTCCGCTTCGATCTCGACACCGGGGGCGAAGGTGCGCCCGCCGTCGATGGAGCGGGTCAGGACGAGGGCGACGGGCAGCTCGGCCGCCGGGCCCTCCTGGTACTCGTAGTCCCGCCGGTTCTGCTTCATGTCCTGGTACATGACGACCAACTGGCCGTCGTCGTCCAGGACGGGGCTGGGGCCCAGCACCCGCGGGCGCTGCTGGTCACTGACAGGGACGGGCGCGCCGAAGGTCCTGCCTCCGTCGTCGCTGCGGGCGGTGACGATGCGGGGCGGCGGGTCGGCGAAGCGCAGGAAGCCGACCTCGGCGGCCTGCAACCACGTCACGTACACCGGGCCCTTGGGGTCGACCGTCACCCGCTGCTGGAAGGTGAGGGCGCCGGCGATCCTGGTCGGCAGGGAAAGGGTGCGCCCACCGTCGGTGGAGGTCGAGATCCAGAGGTTGTCGGGCCGGTTGCCGTTGCCGACGAGATTGACGTAGACGACGTAGAGGGTGCCGTCGGGGGCGAAGGCGATGTCCGGGGCGAAGGGGCATGGCGATCCCTGCGATGCGGTGCAGCCGGTGATGCCCTGGGGCAGGGGGAGCACCGACTGCTCCCAGGACCGCCCGCCGTTGAAGCTGTAGGAGATCAGGGCGTCGTACCCCGGGCGGTCCTTGCGGTAGGTCACCACCAGGTTGCCCTCGCGAGCGGGGTTGTAGGCGACGGTGGGGGAGTTGCTGACGTCGATCATCCCCTCGCGGTTGACGAGGAGGTTCCCCTGGGGCTCCGGGCGACCGCCGCCGGAGGTGGCCACGAGGACGGCGCCGATCACCGCGGCCAGGCCGGCGACGGCGGCGACAAGAGCGAGCACGCGCCTCATGAGGAGTCGAGCGTAGCTGTCGCGAGAGTGTCGATAGGGTGCCGGTGTGGAAGTCGCGATCCTGCTGTTCGACGGCATCACCGCACTGGACGCGGTCGGGCCCTACGAGGCCCTGGCCATGATCCCTGAGACCCACGTCCGCTTCGTCGCCACGGAGCGGGGGGCGAAGCGTGCGGCCCGCGACGGGTCGCTGGCATTGGTCGCCGACCACACCCTGGCCGAGGTCCCCCATCCCGACGTCATCCTGGTCCCGGGGGGACCGGGGGAGGCCGCCGTCCGCACCGACGCCGAGGTCCTGGCGTGGCTGCGCGCCGCCCACGAGACGTCGCGCTGGACCACCTCGGTGTGCACGGGCGCGCTCACCCTGGCCGCCGCCGGGTTCCTCGACGGGATGGAAGCCACGACCCACTGGTCCTCGATGGACGACCTGGCCGCGCTGGGGGCCAAGCCGGTGGAGGAGAGGGTCGTCATCCGGGGCAAGGTCATCACCGCCGCCGGCGTGTCGGCCGGCATCGACATGGCCCTGCGCCTGGCCCAGCTGGAGGCCGGCGACGACATCGCCATGGCCATCCAGCTCATCCTCGAGTACGACCCCCAGCCCCCCTTCGACGCCGGCTCGCCGACCAAGGCGCCGGCCCACGTGCTGGCGATGCTTCAGGAGCGCCGGCGCTCCGGGTAAGGGGGCGGGAGAAGGCCGCACAGCTCTTTGTCCGCTGGACTACCGCCACGGTGGTCAGGACGACAAAGAAGCCCGGGGCCTAGTCTCGGCTCCTATGGTCGACGGGCGTCCGTACTCACAGCCCTGATGGAGATGCTCGTCGACGACAACGGCCGCTTCGCCTCGCTCGTCGACGAGCTGTCAGAGGCCGACGCCTACGGCCTCGACGCCGAGTTCCACGGCGAGAGCTCGTACTACCCCCGCCTGGCGGTGCTGCAGGTGGCCACCCCCTCCCGGACCGCCGTGGTGGACGCCACGCTGGTCGATGTGCGGCCGCTCCGCCCGGTGCTGGAGGGCGCCGGCCTCATGGTCGCCCACGCCGGCGAGCAGGACCTGCAGGTGCTGCTCCGGGCGGCCGGCGCCATCCCGGCCCGCATGCTCGACACCCAGATCGCCGCCGGCTTCTTGGGCTTCGGCTCGCCGTCGCTGGCCAAGCTGGTGAGCGACATGCTGGGCGTGCGGCTGGAGAAGGGCGCCCGTATGAGCGACTGGTTCAAACGCCCGCTCACCGCCGAGCAGATCAAGTACGCGGCGGCCGACGTGCTCCACCTCCTCGACCTGCGGGCGGTGATCGAGGAGCGCCTCGACGCCGCCGGCCGCCTGAAGTGGGCCTACGAGGAGTGCGAGCGCCACCGGCGGGTCCGCCAACCGGACGTGTATGCGGCATGGTGGCGGGTCAAGGGGTTCCGCCAGCTCCGTGGCAAGTCCCGGGGCGTGGCCCAGGAGCTGGGCGCGTGGCGGGAGCGGACGGCGATGGCCGTGGACAAGCCCGCCCGGCGGGTCCTGTCCGACGAGGCGCTCATGCTGCTGGCGGAGCGTCCGCCGCTGTCGGTGCGCGAGATGCCCACCTCACGCCTTTTCGACGCCCGCCGGCTGTCGGCCGACATGCTCGACGGCGTGATGGCCGCGGTGGCACGGGGCCTGGAGCTGCCCCCCGGTACCCTCCGCCTGCCTCCGGACGACGCCCTGGCCCCCCAGCTGCAGCCCTTGGCCACCCTGATCTCGGCGTGGGTGTCACAGCAGTCCCGGGATCTCTCGATCGAGGCCAGCCTGATCGCCACCCGGGCCGACATCGAGGCCTTCCTGCGCCGGGTGCCCGACAACCGCCTCCAGCACGGGTGGCGGGCCCAGCTGGTGGGGGCGTCGGTGGGCCGCCTCGTCGCCGGCAAGGCGGCGGTGGCCTACGACGGCGCCGGCCGCCTGGTGCTCGTCGACCTCTAGTTCCGCCGGCGTCAGCGGCCGGCGGCGTCCTCGGCGATCACCAGCCTGGCCAGGCGCTTGGGCGCCACCATGGTGTAGGACGTCCGCACCCACTCCTCGATCTGGCGCCAGCGCGCCTCGCCGGCGTCGGCGTCCACCGAGAAGGCGATCCAGCCGTGGCGGCCGAGGCCGTACCCCGAGGGGTTGACGGCGGGGTCGGTGGCCACCACGGCAGCGGCCTCCTCCTTGGCCAGCTTGAGCGACAGGTCGTGGGCGGCCTGGTCGCAGAACACGAAGTTCTTGCCGTTGACCCGGAACGTCGGGTGGTCGCCCCACTCGGCGATGTCCACCCGCTCGGCCTCGGGCAGCCGGGCGACGATGGCCTCCAGCCGGTCCATGTTGTTCATGACCAGGGCGTCTGGGGACGGGACTGGGGCTCGCCGTCGATCGTCAGGTCCACCTTCTCGTTGAAGAAGCACACCAGGCCGGCGATGCGGGGGCACTCGGGGACCGGCTCGGGGTAGGACCACACCACGTCGCGGTGGAGCCGGCCGCCGGCCCGCACCGACCAGTACCGGGCCGTACCCTTGTACGGGCACTCGCTGACCGTGTCCGACGGCTCCAGCAGCTCCCTCCGCACGTCCTCGGCCGGCAGGTACCAGCGGGTGGGCAGCGTCGTCTCGAACAGGGCGTGGGGTCGGCGGGAGTCGGCCACGAGCTCGCCGGCGATCTCCACCCGGACGTGGCGCTCGCTGGGCACCACGTCGACGCGCTTGGCCGTGTCCTTGGCGTGGACGAAGACCTCCGTCGCCTCCTCGAACCACTGGACCCGGCCGTCCCAGGCGAACGTCCACATGCCGTTGGCGGCGTCGACGGGCGCCGGCAGCTCACGCAGCTGGACGGCGGCGTCGCCCAAGCCGGCCAGCAGGTCGGCGCGCACGTCCCGGGGCGGGAAGCAGTATGTCGGCAGCATTCCCGGCCCGTACCGGGCCAGGAGCAGCGCCCGCCGGCTGTCGGCCACCCACTGGTCGCCACTGCGGACCCGCACCCAGCGGGGCGACGGCTCGAGCCGGGGCACCGGCAGGTTCATCAGGGTCGCAACCCCTTGCTCTGCACGTCGACCACCAGGCCCATCAGCCGGTCGAAGTCCGGCCACGGGAAGTCCGGGCGGGCGATGAGCAGGGAAGTCACGCCGTGCACGGCGGTCCACAGGTTGGTGCCGACGAGGAAGGGATCGCCGGCGGCGATGGCGCCGGCGTCCATGCACCGGGCCACCGCCTCGACGACGTGGCTGAAGGCGTTGAGGCCGGGGAGCTTGTCCGGGGGGAGCCCCTCGGCCGGCGGCCGGGTCATGAACATGATCCGGTAGTGCTCGGGGTTCTCCAGGCCGAAGCGCACGTAGGCCCGGCCCATCTCCCACAGCGCCTCCATGGGATCGTCGATCCCCTCGGTAGCGTGCTCGATGTACCGGCTGAACTCGGCGAAGCGGGCCTCGCACACCGCCCCCAGCAGTTCGGCCTTGTCGGCGAAGTGGAGGTAGATCGACGGGGGCGTCACGCCGGCGGCGTCGGCGATGGCCCGGATCGACACCGCCCCCTGGTCGCCGGTCTTGATGAGCAGCTGCTCGGCGGCGGCCAGGATGTCTGCTCGAAGCAGCTCACCTTGGCCCCGCCTGGCCCGACGTCGGGTGGCCGGTGTCATGCCCTCACTCTCTCACGGGGCGCGGCCGGCTCGGGTGCGACCGGCGCCGACTCGGAGATGCCGAAGCGGTTGTGGAGCCGGCGCAGCGGCGCCGGCGCCCACCAGTTGGCGTCGCCGGCCAGGCGCATGAACGCCGGCACGAGCACGGCCCGGATCAGGGTGGCGTCGAGGATGACGGCCAGGGCCAGGCCGAGGCCGAACAGCTTGATGAACGTCACCTGGGAGGTGGCGAAGGCGAGGAACACCACCGCCAGGAGGGCCGCGGCCGCGGTCACGATGCGGCCCGTGCGCTCCAGGCCCAGGGCCACCGACGACACGTTGTCGCCCGAGGCGTCGTACTCCTCCTTGATCCGGGAGAGAAGGAACACCTCGTAGTCCATCGACAGGCCGAAGGCGATGCAGAACATCAGGATCGGCATGGTGGTGGCGATGGTCCCGGTGGCGGTGAAGCCGAGCAGGCCCGACAGGTTCCCTTCCTGGAAGATCCACACCATGGCGCCGAAGCTGGCGCTGAGGCTCAGGAGGTTGACCACGATCGCCTTGACCGGCACGAGCACGCCGCCGGTCATGAGGAACAGGGCGACGAACGTCACCAGGGCGATCAGGCCCAGAGCCAGCGGCATGCGGCCGAACAGGCTCTCCTTGGAGTCGACCAGCTCGGCCGAGGCGCCGGCCACCTTCACGTCGGGGAAGGGCGCCGGCACGTCGCGCACCGCGTCGACGAGCGCCTCGCCGGCCTCGGAGTAGGGCTCGACCGAGGGCACCACCGACAGCCACGTGCCATCGGAGCCGGCGAAGCGGGCCGACGCCTCGTTCGGCGGGGCGACCTGCCGGCCGCCGGCGTAGGAGCCGGTGAGCGTGTCGACCCGGGCCGCGCCCGGCGCCCGGGACAGGTCCTCGGCATAGCGCTGCAGGTCGGCGAGCCGGGTCTGGCGGTCGCTGCCGCTGCCGGCGGGGCCGAACGCATCCGGCAGGACCACCGAGAGCGCAGACGCCTCGTTGGAGGCGAACTGGGTGCGGATGGTGTCCTGGACCAGGCGGCTCGACGCCGAGGCCGGCAGGTTGCGGTCGTCCGGCAGCCCAAAGGCGATGTTGAGGAAGGGGGCACCGAGCAGCGCCAGCACACCGACGACCGCGGCGGCGATCGGGACAGGCCGGCGCATGACGGCCAGGGCCACCCGGTGCCAGAACCCGGTGCCCTCGGCCTTCACCGGCCGGCGCCAGACGACCCACTTGTCGACCCGGTGCCCGAGCACGGCCAGCAGCGCCGGCAGCACGACCACGGCGCCGACCGCGGCCAGAGCGACCACGGCGATGCCGGCGTAGGCGAAGGAGCGCAGGAAGGCCAGGGGGAAGACCAGCATGGCGGCCAGCGAGATGGCCACCGTGACGGCACTGAAGATGACCGTGCGCCCCGCGGTGCGCACCGTGTGCACGATGGCGTCGCCCGGCTCCCGTCCGGCACGCAGCTCCTCCCGGAAGCGGGAGACCACGAACAGGCTGTAGTCGATGGCCAGGCCCATGCCCAGGGCCGTGGTCAGGTTGAGGGCGAAGATCGACACCTGGGTGAAGGACGCCAGCACCCGCAGGACGAGGAACGTGCCGATCACCGCCAGGGCCCCGATCCCCAGAGGCAGGGAGGCCGCCACCACGCTGCCGAAGACCAGCACGAGCAGGATCAGGATGAGGGGCAGGCTGATCAGCTCGGCTCGCACCAGGTCGTGCTCGATCTGGGTGCTGACCTGGCGGAACACCTCGGCGAAGCCGCCGACCGCGACGCTGACCTCGGCGCCGCCGGGCCGGGTGTAGCGGGGCGACAGGTGCTCGATGACCTTGGCCACCTGGTCGTCGTCACCACCGATCGTGGCCAGGACCAGCGCCTTGCTCCCGTCGTTGCTGCGCAGGGGAGGCGGCGAGCCGAGCGTCCAGTAGGAGACGGCCTGGGTGATGCCGGCCTCGGCGCCGAGCTCCCCGGTCAGGGCGGCGCCGGCCGCCGCGGCGGTGGCGCTGTCGACCGAACCGTCGGTGGCGGTGACGAGGAGGACGAGGTTCGGGGTGCGGGTGCCGAAGGAGCCCTCCAGGACCCGCTTGGCTTCGGCCGACTCGGCCGCCGGGTCCTCGAACCCACCGCCCGACAGGTACTTGGCCACTCCGCCGCCGGCGGCGCCGGCGGCCAGCATGACCAGCAGGGAGACCACCAGCACCAGCCTGCGGCGACGGACCACGAAACTGCCGAGCGAAGTGAGCATGCGCCTGACCCCCGTTAACCTAACGCTGATAAGTTAACGGGAGTATGCAGTGCTGGAGACCCGCTGTCCAGACCCCGACACGAAAAAGCCGGACCCACAGGGTCCGGCTCGAAAAAGGGGGCGGGCAGGGACCTCGACTGGCGGAGGTCCCTGCCCGGGAGGGGGTTGTTCACACCGCGCTGCGGCGCAACCGGCTCCTACCCGACGCCGAACCCACTAAACCGAATTCGGTACAAATTTCTGGAGCGCCGGTTCCGGGTACACCGCAGGAATGTTCAAGAAGGCAAGTAGGGACGATCTCCGCCGGCTGGTCGAGGAAGGGGCCCAGCTGGTCGAGGTGCTGGAGAACCGCCAATTCCGTGCCGCCCACCTTCCGGGAGCCGTCCACATCCCGGCGTGGGAGCTGACCCGGGAGCGGGCCGAGGAGCTCGACCGCAGCCGTCCCGTCGTCGTCTACTGCTTCGACACCGCCTGAGACCTCAGCCCCCGGGCAGCGTGCCTGCTCGAGCTCTACGGGTTCACCGACGTCTACGACTACGTGGACGGCAAGTCCGACTGGATGGCCTACGGGCTGCCGGTGGAAGGCGACGACGGGCCGTTCCTGGGCGGCCACGTCTCGGAGGTACCCACCTGCGACGCCGGCGCCACCGTCGAGGAGGCCCGCGCCGCCCTGGGTGATGGCGAAACGGTGGTGGTCGTCGCCGGCGACGGCTTGGTCGTCGGCGAGACCGGAGCCGAGACCCTTGACGGCCACGCCGGCGATGCTGCCGTCCTCGACATCATGGACCCCGTGCCCACGACCGTGCGCCCCAGCGTCACCGTGGCCGCCCTCGCCGAGGCCGGCGGCGGCTCGCGCCTGGTGACCACGTCCGACGGTCGCCTCCTGGGCCTGGCCACCGTCGAGGCGGAGGAGCACGACCACGACCACGAGGGCATGGAGGCGTTCGAGAAGGAGCTGACCGACGTCATGGCCTCGGTCGAGGAGCGGTTCGGCGGCCGGGAGCCCACCGAGGCCGAGCTGCGGTCCTTCCTCCGTGACCGGCTGCTGGCCGAGGGCCGCAGCGCCGAGGACGCCGACCGCTTCCTCGACGAGCTGGAGGCCGGCGACTGAACGCCGGCGACCACCCGCCTTGCCCGGAGCGGCCGGCGACCGACGACCATGCCGGGCTCGGGTTCACCCGTCGGCCCATGGTCCGCTGGCTCGACCCCCACCAGCTGGTCGGCACCGCGGCACGGCTGGTCGTCGCCGGCCTGTTCAGCGTCTCCTCGGGCTTGCCCGCTCGGCCACGGCACTGGACCCTCCGCCCCGACGATCCGCCGGCGGCGCCGTGGTTCGCGCCGGCGTCACCGCTCGTCCCCCGCCTGATCGAGCAGCCGCTCAGGATCGAGCGATGAGCACCGCACGCGTCGGCTGCTCGGGCTGGGTGTACAAGCACTGGCGGGGCCCGGTCTACCCCCCGGACCTGCCGGCCAAGAAGTGGTTCGAGCACTACGCCGGCATGTTCAACAGCGTGGAGATCAACAACAGCTTCTACCGCCTGCCGACCGAGGCCGCGGCCGAGGGCTGGGCCGCCCAGGCGCCGGCCGGCTTCGTCTACGCTCTCAAGCTCGGGCAGTTCGGCTCGCACCGGATGAAGCTCAAGGACGCGGGCTCGTGGCTGCCCAACCACCTCGACCGGGTGGAGCGGCTGGGCGCCACCGCCGGCCCTACCCTGGTCCAGCTGCCGCCCCGGTGGAAGCGCAACGCCGAGCGCCTGGACGAGTTCCTGGCCGTGGCGCCCGAGAGCACCCGGTGGGCGGTCGAGCTCCGGGAGGCGTCGTGGCTCCACGAGGAGACCTACGAGGTCCTCCGCCGCCACCGGGCCGCCCTCTGCATCCACGACCTGCTGGATCAGCACCCCTGGGAGCTGACCACCGACTGGACCTACGTCCGGTTCCATGGCCCGCATGCCACCCGGGCCGCCTACCAGGGCCGCTACGGGCCGGACGGCTTGTACCGGATGGCCGAGCGGCTGAGCGGCTGGCTGGCCGAGGGGTGCGACGTCTACGCCTACTTCAACAACGACGACTCCGGTTTCGCGGTGGAGGACGCCCGCTGGCTGGCCGCACGGCTCGGGCACGGAGGGAATAGTTGAGATTTCAAGTATGTTGGGAGGAGCATGCCTGTCACCCGCCTCAACCACGCCGTGCTCTACGTCCGTGACGTCGAGCGCACCCGGGAGTTCTACGAGAACGTCCTCGGGTTCAAGACCCTCATCTGGGCGCCCGGCCAGGCCGCCTTCTTCCAGGCGCCCGGATCCACCAACGACCACGACCTCGGCACCTTCCAGATCGGCGCCGGCGCCGGCCCCTCGCAGGCCGGGCGGAGCACCGTGGGCCTGTACCACCTGGCCTGGGAGGTCGACACCCTGGCCGAGCTGGCCCGCATCCGTGGCCTGCTGGCCGAGCACGGTGCCTTGACCGGCGCCTCGGACCACATCACCACCAAGGCGTTGTATGCGCGGGACCCGGACGGCATCGAGTTCGAGGTGTCCTGGCTCCTGCCCGCCGACCTCATCACCGAGGAGATGCGGGCCGAGACCGCGACCTTGGCCCGGCCCCGTCCCCTGGACCTGGAGGGCGAGATCGCCCGCTACGGCGCCGAGACCCGGGGCGGGGTAGGGGTTTCCATCCCAGTTGGGTAGGTCGCCGGGCATGCCCGAACGACCCGACCACCACGACGACACCGCCATCCGCCCCTCGCCTGGCGCCAGCGGCCCGGGCGAGCCCGGCTACGAGGGCGACGCCACCGTCGGCGACGAAGGGGCCGCCGCCGGCGACGAGGCCTACCAGGACCCCTTCGGCCGACCAGACAGCTAGCCGCGCCCGCCGCCTACGCTGACGGCACGTGGAGAGGGTTCTCGACAGCGCCTCGTTGACCGGTGACTCGCTGCGACGGGTGAGCGTCGCCGGCGCCAACGTGATGCTGGGCCGGCTGCCCGACGGACGGGTGGTCGCCTTCTCGGCCAACTGCCCGCACCAGCGCACCGACTTCGGGCGGGCCACGTTCGTCGAGGGCGTGGTGCAGTGCACGCTGCATGGCTACTGCTACGACACCGAGACCGGGGAGAACGTCTACCCGGCCGGCGAGATCGACCCTTCGGAGCTGTGGCGGTCGAAGCCGGGGTACCTGCCCGTCTACGGGGTCGAGGAGCGCGACGGCTGGATCTGGGTCGAGCCCGAGCCGCTTCCGCCACCGGCGTCGTACGACCCGGCGCTCGAGCGCCCGCCGGCGCCGGTGGCGCCGGCCGACCCGGTGCCGCCCGGCGGCGTCCACCCGACCAAGACGGTGAAGGTCGCCCCCGGCACCACGTTCGGCCTCCGCCTGGCCACCAACCCCCGCCCGGGGTTCGCCTGGCGGGTGGAGACCGCCGGCCCCCTGCTGGCCGTGGTCGAGGAGCGCTTCCAAGGGGGAGAGAAGCCGGCGCACGTCGTCCGCATCGCAGCACGGGGTGAGGGCCGGTCGACCGTCACCTGCAGGTACGCCCGCCCCTGGGACACCAGGCCGGCGGAGGTCCGCATCTACGAGGTGCTCATCCAGTTCTGAACCGGTGACGTTTCCGGGGGCCCGGCCCCCGGGAAACGTCACCGGTTCGGGAGCGGGCTACTCGTGGGCGATGGCGGCCAGCACGTCGAGCCTGGCCGCCCGCCGGGCGGGGAAGACGGCGGCGATCACCCCGGCGATGCCGGCGAGGACCACGTAGGTCAGGAGCTGACCACCGGGGATCACGACCTCGCCGATCCCCTCGTCGGCCAGGGCGTTGACGACGGCGTACCCGAACAGGACTCCCACGGCGAGGCCGAGGAGGGCGCCCATCACCGCGATGATCACCGACTCGCCCCGGATCATCGACCGCACCTGCCCGCGCGACATCCCCACGGCGCGAAGGAGGCCCAGCTCCCGTGTGCGCTCGAAGATGGACAGGGCCAGGGTGTTCACGATCCCGAACAGGGCGATGATGATCGACAACAGCAGCAGGGCGGTGATCAGGCCGAGGATCTGGTTGACCTGGTCCTCCTGTTGTTGCTTGAACTCGGCCTGGTCCCGGACCTCGACGTTGGGGAAGTCGTCGGTCACGCGTTCGACCGCAGCGCGGGCGGCGGCCGGTGGCACGCCCTCCCGGGCTTTGGCCAGCACGACGAAGTCCAACCGGTCGGCGAAGAAGGAGTCGAAGGTGGCCGTCGACACCAGGTAGTTCCCGAGCAGTTGGTTCTTGGCGAACGTGCCCCCGATGCGAAGTTGGGTGTCGCCCCTCTGGGCGAAGGTCATCGGAAGCATGCCGCCGATCTCGAGGTCCTTGTTCCGGAGCTCGTTCTCGTCGACGAGGATCTCGCCCCGGGACAGCGCGCCGGCGTCGCCGGCGGTGACGTCGAACTTCAGCACCTGGCTCACGGTCGCCGGGTCGGCGCCGTAGATCGACCGGCCCTGGCCGTTCGAGCGCCACTGGCCGGTCTGCAGGCCCGACACGGCGGCGAGCTCGGGCTGGGCGGCCAGGCGGGGGGCGAGGTCGATGCTGATGCTGGGGAGGAAGTTCGGCGTGCTGACGATGAAGTCGGCGGCCAGGTACTGGTCCACGATCTCCGCCGCCGACGATTTGATCGACGCCGCCAGCACGCTCACGGTCGCCACCAGGCCGAGCCCCACGGTGAGGGCGGCGGACGTGGCCGCCGTGCGGCGTGGGTTGCGCATGGCGTTCTGGCGGCCGAGCTTGCCGGACATGCCGGCGATGCGGGGGAAGGGCGCGCCGATGGCCCGGGCCATCGGGACGGCCGCCAGCGGGCTGAGAAGGGCGACGCCGACGAACACCAGCGCAGCACCGAGGCCCACGAGCGAGATGGCGCCACTGAACAGACCGAACAGCAGGACCCCACCGCCGGCCGCGGTCACCACCGCACCGGCCAGCGACCGCCGGCGCAGCGACCCGCCGTGCTCCTCGGCGCCGCCACGCAGGGCGGCCATGGGCGCGATGCGCGACGCCCTCCGGGCCGGGGCGATCGACGACAGTACGGTCACGCCGACACCGACGATGACCGACGCGATGAAGGTTCGGGGCTTGAGGACCGCTCCGGAGGCCGGCAGGTCGAGGCCGAAGGAACTGAGCAGGCTCTGGAGCCCGATGGCGACCAGGATGCCCAGACCGATGCCGACCACGGACGCGAACACCCCCACGGCGAATGCCTCGGCGATGACCGTCGCCATGACCTGGCGGCGGCTGGCGCCCAGCGCCCGGAGCAGGGCCAGCTCCCGGGTCCGCTGAGCGACGAGGATCGAGAAGGTGTTCAGGATGATGAAGCCGCCGACGAACAGGGCGATCCCACCGAACACGAGCAGGGCGGTGTTGAGGAAGCCGAGCGCCTGGCTGACCGCCTTGGCGCTCTCGTCGGCCACCTGCTTGCTGGTGATGACCTCGACGCCGGGGGGAACGACGGTGACGATCCGATCGCGCAACTCGACCGTCGAGACGCCCTCCTCCGCCTTGGCCTCGATGCTGTCGAAGCGCCCCATCTTGCCGAACACCCGTTGAGCGGTGGCCTCCTCGAAGATGGCCAGGGTGGCACCGGCCAGGTTGTCGGCCTCCCCGAACCCGGTGATGCCGACCACGGTGAACTCCTCGGTCGGGCCCCGGAACAGGATCCGGATGCGGTCCCCCAACGCGAAGTCGTGCTCCCTGGCGGTGACGGCGTCGACGACGACCTCACCGTTGCGTTGCGGCTCCCGTCCCGACCGCAGCGTCAACGGCGAGAGCCCGGGCTGGGTCCAGTTGAAGCCAAGAGTCGGCGCGCCGGTGGTGGCCACCGCCTTGCCCTGCTCGTCGATGAACTGGGCGTAGCCGCTGACCGTCCCGTCGGCCGCCTCCACGCCGGGGACCGCCCGCACCGCGGCCAGCAGCGACGCCGGGATCGTGGCGCGTGAGACGTCGAGGTTGGCGTCGGTGCCGAAGCCCGACTCCGCTCGCACCGTCACATCGGTGCCGGCGGAGATCTCGGTGAAGAGGGTGTTGAAGGTCCTGTTGATCGTGTCGGTGAGCACGAAGGTGCCGGCGACGAAGGCCACACCGAGCACCACGGCGATGGCGGTCAGGAACAGGCGCAGCTTGTGGGCCAGCAGGCCCTTGAGGACGGCGTTGACCACCTACCCGCCCAAGCCCTTCATGCGGTCGAGGACCCGTTCGGCGGTGGGGGCGGCCAGCTCGTCGACGATGCGCCCGTCGGCGAGGAAGACCACGCGCTCGGCGTAGGAGGCCGCCACCGGGTCGTGGGTGACCATCACGACCGTCTGGTCGAAGTCGCGGGCCGACATGCGCAGGAACTCCAGGATCTCGGCGCCCGACCGGGAGTCGAGGTTCCCGGTCGGCTCGTCGGCGAACACGATGCTGGGACGCGACGCCAGCGCTCTGGCCGCCGCCACCCGCTGCTGCTGGCCGCCGGAGAGCTCCGTCGGCCGGTGGGTGAGGCGGGACCGCAGCCCCACGGTGTCGATCAGGCGGTCGACCCATTCCCGGTCCGGGGAGCGCCCGGCGATGTCCATCGGCAGGGTGATGTTCTCGGCCGCGGTGAGCGTCGGCACCAGGTTGTAGGACTGGAAGATGAAGCCGACCTGGTCGCGGCGCAGGCGGGTCAGCTCCTTGTCGTTGAGGGTGCTCAGCTCGACCGCTCCGACGTGCACCTGGCCCGATGTGATGGTGTCCAGGCCGGCCATGCAGTGCATGAGGGTGGACTTGCCGGAACCGGATGGCCCCATGATGGCGCTGAACTGCCCCGGTGCGAATTCGACGCTGATGCCGTCGAGGGCGCGGACGGCAGCGTCGCCCTGGCCGTAGACCTTGGTGACGTCTACCGCCCGGGCGGCTGGTTCGGTGGTGGCGATCATTTCTTGGCGGAGTCCCATCTGAAGAGGCGAACAGCGAGGAGCGACCCGGCGACGGTCCAGGCGAGCAGCCGCCAGAGGTCGCCACCGTTGAAGCCGAGGCCGGTCGTGCGGGGGTCGAAGGCGTACTGGAGACCGTTGGCCAGTTGCTGCATCGGGAACAGCTTGGCGACCGACGTCAGCCATGAGGGCGCGTTGTCGAGGGGGAAGAAGATCCCGGACACGAACAGCAGGGGGAAGATCGAGAAGTTGACGATGGCCGGAGCGGCGTCGGCGTTCGGGCACAGGCCGCTGACCGCCAGGCCGAGGGCGCAGAAGCAGGCGGCACCCATGACCAGGGTGACGAAGAGGCCGGGGGCGGTGCCGGTGCGGAAGTCGACCCCGAACGCCACCACGCCCAGGCCGACGGTCAGCACGAACAGGATGAAGGTGATCAGCACCGACGAGCCGACCTGGCCGGCCAGGTAGGCCCACGTCGGCACGGGCGTGCCCCGCACCCGCTTCAGGATGCCGAAGTCGCGGTTGACCGTCATGCGAATGGCGAGGTTGGTGTAGCAGGCCGAGATCAGGCCGAAGGCGAGGATGCCGGGCACGAAGAAGGTGACGAAGGAGATGTTCCCCCGCTCCTGGATGCGGGCCCCGGAGTTGAGCGTGGAGAAGATGACGAGGAACAGCAGCGGGAAGGCGAAAGTGAACACCGCCCCGGCGGGGTTGCGCCAGAAGGCCTTCTGCTCGAACCGCAGCTGGCGGGCCGCGATCCCGAGGTCAGTCACGGGCCGCCTGGGCGGTCAGCTCGAGGTAGACGTCCTCGAGCGTGGGGCGGACGACGGTGAGGCCGTCGAGGGTGATGCCGCGGTCGAGGGCCCAGCCGGTGAGGATGTGGAGGGTGGCGGTGGCGTCGGCGGTACGGACGACGACGCCCCGCCCGTTCGCCGTGACCGTCACCGGCCCGAGGTCCGGCAGCTCGGCCGGCGGCGAGAGGCTGAAGCGGATCTCGGTGGCGTCGTCCCGACCCGACAGGCGGTCCGGTGGTCCGTCGGCGACGATGCGGCCGGCGGCGATCACCGCCACCCGGTCGGCCAGGTGCTGGGCCTCGTCCATGTAGTGAGTGGTGAGGAAGACGGTCTTGCCGAGCTCGCGGAGGTTGCGCACGATCTCCCATGCCTCCCGCCGGGCGGTGGGGTCGAAGCCGGTGGTGGGCTCGTCGAGGAAGATGAGCTCCGGGTCGCCGGCCAGGCCGAGCGCCAGGTCGAGGCGCCGGCGCTGGCCGCCGGAGAGCCGCTTGACCACCTCGTTGCGCTTGTCCTCGAGGCCCACGAGGGCCAGCAGCTCGTCGACGGGGCGAGGCTCCGGGTAGTACCCGCAGTACAGCTCCAGCACTTCGGCCACGCGCAGGAACCGTTCGACGCCCGTCTCCTGCAGGACGATGCCGATCCGCTTCCGTAGCCGCCGCTCGCCCCGGGCGGGGTCGTGGCCCAGCACCTCGACGTCGCCGGCCGAGCGCTGCCGGTAACCCTCGAGGATCTCCACGATCGTCGTCTTGCCGGCGCCGTTCGGCCCGAGGAAGCCGAAGATCTCGCCCTCGGCCACGTCGAAATCGACGCCCCTTACGGCTTCGATCGTCCCGTAGGACTTCCGGAGGCCTCGGACCCGGATGGCCGGCATGGAACTGCTCCTCTGCGACGTTCGGCTCCCCAGCCCCAGTCGGTGGACTCTAGCCAGGGTCGTCTCGGTACTGGGCCCCGCCCTCCTACGATGAGGCGTATGTGCGGGCGCATCGTCGTCACCCGGCCGGTCGAGGTGCTCGCCGCGTACTTCGACGTCTCGGAGGTGGTGGCGCCGGCGCAGGAGCCCAGCTGGAACGTCGCCCCGGGGGCGGAGATCCCGGCCGTCGCCGGCACCCGTACCGGCCGGCGGCTGGGCACCATGCGCTGGGGGTTGGTCCCGTCCTGGTCGGCGGATCCGAGCGCCGGCCCACGTCCCACCAACGCCCGGGTCGAGGGCATCCTCGACAAGGCGGTGTTCGCCGATTCGCTGGAACGCCGCCGCTGCCTGGTGGTGGTCGACGGGTTCTACGAGTGGCGCCGGCCCGCCGGTGGGCCGAAGCAGCCGTACCTGCTCGAGCTGGCCGACGGCTCGGGGGACCCGTTCGCCCTGGCCGCCATCTGGGACCGCAACGCCGGCGAGGTGAGCTGCGCGGTGGTGACCGGTCCCAGCGACGGCAACATGGCCTGGCTGCACGACCGGATGCCCGTCCGCCTCCGTCGCGACCAGTGGGACGAATGGCTCGACCCCGACAACCACGACGTCGCCGGCCTGGTCGACCTGCTGGAGGCACCGGCCACCGTCGGGCTGCGGGCCCGTCCTGTGGGCACCCGGGTCAACAACGCCCGCAACGACGGCCCCGATCTCGTCGAGGTCCTCACCGGCGAGGTCCAGCCCCAGCTGCTGTGACGTCGAGACCAGGGAGCCGGAAGCCTCACCAGGTGCGGGTGATCCAGGACGGTCGCCCATCGACCCGCCCCGACCAGCTCGCCACCGAAGAGCCGCTGGAGATACGGGTGATCGCCGCCGGCCGGCGCCGCACCGTCGCCATCACCATGCGCACGCCCGGCGCGGACTTCGAGCTGGCCGTCGGCTTTCTGTTCTCCGAGGGCGTCATCGCCGGCGGCGACGACGTCCGCCGGGTGACGTACTGCACCGACCGTGAGGTCGATGCCGAGCAGCGCTACAACATCGTCAACGTGGAGTTGGCCGGCGCCGCCGCCCCCGACCTGCGGTCCCTGGAGCGCCACTTCTTCACCAACAGCGCGTGCGGCGTGTGCGGCAAGGCCAGCATGGACGCGCTCGAGGTGCGCTCCGCCCCGCTGTCGGATGGGCCGGAGGTGCCGGTCGACGTGCTGTACGGGTTCCCCGAGCGACTGCGCGCCAGGCAGGGCCTCTTCGACGCCACCGGCGGGCTGCACGCCGCCGGCCTGTTCAGCGCCGGCGGCGAGCTGCTGGCCGTCCGGGAGGACGTGGGCCGCCACAACGCTCTCGACAAGCTCATCGGCTGGGCGGTGCTGCAGGGTCGGGTGCCGCTGCGCGACGAGGTGCTGGTCGTCAGCGGCCGGTCGAGCTACGAGATCCTGCAGAAGGCGATCACCGCCGGCATCACGGTGGTGTGCGGGATCTCGGCGCCCAGCAGCCTGGCCGTGGACCTCGCCGAGCGCTTCGGGGTGACGCTCGTGGGGTTCCTGCGCGAGCGGCGCTGCAACGTCTACGCCCACGCCGGCCGCATCCTGGCCGGCCGGCCCGGCCTCACCCCGCCGGCCTGAGGGACTCGCGACGACCGTTCTCTGTCGGCTGAGCTACCGCGGAGGTACGTCGGCGGACAGAGAACGCCGGCGCCGCTCCCATGCGCCTCCGGTCCAGCCGTCGTGGGCCAGTAGCCCCGCCGGCTGCCGCCGGCGCTCCGCCTCGCCGGCGCCGACAGCCGGCCCGTCAGCGGGCCGGCGCCCGAGCCGGCGGCCTGGACCGTCCACACCACGTCGACGGCGCGGCCACGGCGAGCACGACCACCCCGGCCACGACCGTCACCGCAGCCATGGGCCGGCGTCAGGAGCTGCGGACGAGCTCTTCGATCATCTCGAAGAGCATGGTGACCGCGTCGTAGCCCCCGTTCGTGCCGAGGGAGTCGACGAGATCGACGGCGACGGTGAGGTCGAGCGTCGGCACATGGCCGAGAAGGGTCGTCGCCCCGTAGTAACCGATGGCGAAGAACTTCGGGTTGCCCTCGGCGTCGATGCGACAGGGGCAGAAGCCGAACGTTCCCGGGCCGAAACCGTAGGAGGGATCGACATCGGCCATGTGGGCAAATGCCTTCGCCGACAGCCCCACGTGGTCACGCAGGATGGCGGTGCCCGCGGTCAGGAGGTCGTCGATGCTGGTCTCGATGCCCGAGGTCGCTCCTCGGGGCCAGCCGGGCGCGGGCGCCAGGTGCAGGGTGCCGTGCAGCTTCAGCGGGCCGAACAGCTCCTCACGCAGCAGGTCGCCGAAGGGCCGCCCGGTCACGTCCTCCAGCAGGAGGCCGAGGATGAGGAAGTTGGTGCTGGAGTAGACGTAGTCGGCGCCGGGGTCGGCGGCCAGGGGGTGGGCGGCGGCGGCCATGACCGCGGTGACGGGCCCGTCGATCAGGTGGGGGTCGAACGCGTACAGGTCGGTGTCGAGGTAGTTGACGAGGCCGCTGCTGTGGTCGAGCAGCTGAGCCACGGTGATGCCGAGCTCGTACGGGAAGTCCGGCAGCGCCCGCAGGGGTGGCAGTGGTGCGGCGAGGTCGATGTGGCCCGCCTCGGCGAACCGGTGGACGAGGCTGGCGGTGAACAGCTTGGTGAGCGACGCCAGCTCGATGCGGTCGGTGACCGTGACCGGCGCGCCGGTGTCGGGACGGTGGCCGCCGGCGCCCTTCCAGCGCACGGCAGGCCCGTCGATGTCGACGATCGCGCCGCCGGCGCCGGAGTGCTCCAGCCACGCCGTCACCATGTGCTCCAGGCGGGGGGCCAGCCCGGGCGCGGCGGTGACGGTGATCGGCTCGTCGCCGGCCACCCTGGCCGGCTGGGCGGTGAACCTCGGCGGCGGCGGGGGCTGGGACGGCGCGGGTGGCCGCCGATCGGACCTCGTCGCCGCGGCCGCCGCCTCTGACATGCCGCCCGGTTCGTCGCTCGGGGCGGCGAGCACGACACCCACCACGGCGGCCAGGGTGACCAGGGAGACGACCGGCCGGTTGAGGCGCCCGGCGGGCCGGCGACCTCGAGACGGGAGCGGCCGGCGGGCGGCGAGATCCTCGACCCACCCGACGAGCTGCACGGCGACGAGCGTGCCGCCGATGGTGAGCACGACCAGGCCGGCTTGGCGCAGCGGCCCGTCGATCCCTGCGGCCTCGAGCACGTTGAGAGCCACGATGATCGCCGCGGTGTGCCACAGGTAGATGGTGAGAGACCGCCGGCCGATGGCCCGGATGGCGGCCCCCAAGAGCGGGCCGCTGGCGACCCGGGTGAGGACGTCGCGGCCGGCGAGGGCCACGCTCAGCCAGGCGGCGCCGACGAACAGGTGCATCGGGTGGGAGTTGTTGACCACCCCGAGCGGGACGGGCTGGGTGAGCCGCCATGCGGTGGCGGCGCCGGCGGCGAGGACAGCCACCACCAGCCAGCCGCGACGGGAGACGCGTCGGAGCCCCTTGTCGCGATGGACGAAGCCGGCCATCAGGAACACCGCGTACAGGACGAGGTCGCCGGCGGCCCACGCGGTGGCGTGGTGTGCGGCGAGCATGCCGCCCTCACGGGTCAGGGCGTCGATCACGAACACGCCGGCCACCGGCACCACGAGGACGGCGGCGCCGGCCCGGCGAACCGCACGCAGCAGGAAGGGCGAGGCCAGGAGCAGCCACACCAGCGTCCGCAGGTACCACAGGTGGGAGGAGAGCCAGCCGCCTTCCCACGCCGTGCCGTGGGGGTCGGCGAGAGGGAAGAGCCACACCACCGCGCGGTGGAGGGGCAACTCGGTGCCCATGCGGGCGGCGGCGAGGGCCATGGCCAGCCAGGCGACGCCGGCGAAGGCCCAGAGCGGTACGAGCAGCCGCCGGAAGCGGTCGGCCAGCACCGTGCCCGGCGGCCGGCGGTTCATCGACTTCGCCAGCAGGCTCCCGGTGACGAAGAACATGGCCGGCATGGCGGCCACGAAGTAGGTGATGGCGGCCACCCCGAAGGCGTGCCAGGCGACGACCCGAACGATCGCGATGGCCCTGATGGCGTCGAGGAAGAGCTCCCGCTCGCTCCTGCCCGGGGCCCTCCTGGCCTGCTCCGCCACCTCGATGGGCGACAGGCTACCCGCCGCTTTGGGCGCAGGGCGGCGCGTTTGTGGTTCCGTAGTGCAAGCGATGGGGGCAAGGAGGGGCAGAGCCGGCGTCGCCGGCGTGCTGGTCGTGGCTGCGCTCGCGGCTGGTGCCGGCGGGGACACGGCCGGGCCGAGGGCCGTGGAGACGGTCGCGCCCGCCGTCACGCTCCCCCCGCCGGCGACCGTGGCCCCGCCCGCTTCCCTGGTCGAAGCCGTGCCCGAGCCGCCGGCGGAGCGGCCCGAGCCACCGGCGGCGGCCTACCTGCCGGCCGGCGTGCACGAGCACGAGCTCGACATCGACGGCGCCGGCCGGCGCTGGACGATCGTCGTCCCCGCCGGGGGACCGGCGTCGGCGCTGGTGGTCCTCCTCCACGGCATCGGTGGGCGGGGGGCGGACATGCGCTCGGCGGGATTCGAGCCGCTGGCCGCCGGCCGGGGCGTCGTCCTGGCCTACCCCGACGCCGTGGGAGGGGCGTGGAACGACGGTCGGCCCGGCGCCGATCCCGTCGTGCCCGGCGCACCGGTTGACGACGGCCGCTTCCTGCGCACGCTCATCGACGAGACGGTTGCCCGCACCGGCGCCGATCCCGGCCGGGTGGCGGTGGTCGGCTTCTCCAGTGGAGCGGTGATGGCCAGCCGGCTGGCCTGCGACATCGCCGATCGGGTCAGCGCCATCGCCCTGGTCGCCGGCACCGCCGGCCAGGGCTTCGAGCGTTCCTGCCGGCCGTCCCGGCCCGTGGCCGTGATGATCGCCGCGGCCGTGAACGACAGCATCGTCCCCTACGCCGGCGGCCGCATCGGCAACTGGGGCACCCGGCGGCGGGGCTACCTGGCCGGCGTCGAGGACGTCTTCTCGTTCTGGCGGGCCCACAACAGGTGCGCGTCGGTGCAGACGGCCGGCGCCGAGTCGCGGGGCACCGACTGCCCCGCCGGAGCTCCGGTCGTGCGGTACCGGGTACGCGGGGCGGCCCACGAGTGGTACCGGCCACCCCGGCTCGACACCACGAACATGATCTGGGACTTCGTGCACCGCCGCTTCACCGCCCAGTAGCGAGGAGCGTCGCCTGAGGGCGCCGCTGGAGGTGGTGCGTTCCTGGCCGCAGGCCTCAGGGCTGGGCCAGCTCCACCTCGACCGTGAACGACCCGGCCTCCTCGGTGACCAACTCGGCGATGCGCCCGGCGTCGCGAACGTCGGCCTCCGCCAGCGCCAGTGCGGCGAGCCGGTCGTGGCTGTCGCGGACGACCGTCCGGGCGACGTCGGCCCGCATGGAGGCCTTGGCCGCCGTCTTGGCCTTGCGGACCTCGGCGAGCACGGCCGATGCGACAGCCAGGGCCAGCGGCTCGGCGCCGGCGCCGGCCGGCCCCCGCAGCTCGCGGGCGTCGGGCCACGATGCCCGGTGGACCGAGCCGTCCTGCCACCACGACCAGACCTCTTCGGCGACGAAGGGGAGGAACGGTGCGAACAGGCGCAGCAGGGTGGACAGCGCCAACATGAGGGCCCGGTTGGCCGACGCCGCCGCCTCGTCGCCCTGGCCGCCGTAGGCCCGGCTCTTGACCAGCTCCAGGTAGTCGTCGCAGAAGCTCCAGAAGAACGACTCGGTGCGCTCCAGGGCCCGGGCGTAGTCGTAGCCGTCGAAGGCGGTGGTGACGTCTTCGACGAGTGAAGCGAGGCCGGCGAGCATGGCTTTGTCGAGCGCGGCGGTGACCTCGCCTTCGGGGCCGAGCCGAGACAGGACGAACTTCGAGGCGTTCAGCAACTTGATGGCCAGCCGCCGGCCGACTTTCATCTGGCCCTCGTCGAAGGCGGTGTCGACACCGGGGCGACCGCTGGCCGCCCAGTAGCGAACGGCGTCGGCGCCATGCTGGTCGAGCAGGCCGATCGGCGTCAGGGCATTGCCCTTCGACTTCGACATCTTCTTGCGGTCGGGGTCGAGGACCCACCCGGAGATGGCGGCGTCGGACCAGGGGACGGTCCCGTGCTCCAGGTCGGACCGCACCACGGTGGAGAACAACCAGGTCCGGATGATCTCGTGGGCCTGGGGCCGCAGGTCCATCGGGAACACCCGTGAGAACAGGTCCGGGTCGTCCTCCCACCTGGCCGCCACCTGCGGGGTCAGAGACGAGGTGGCCCAGGTGTCCATGACATCCGGCTCGCCGGTGAAGCCGCCGGGCTGGTCGCGCTGGTCGGCAGTGAAACCGTCGGGGACGTCGGTCGACGGGTCGACCGGCAGGCGGGATTCGTCGGGCAGTAGCCGCTCGTCGTAGAGGACGGACCCGTCGTCGCCGACCCGGTACCAGAGCGGGAACGGGACGCCGAAGAAGCGCTGGCGGCTGATGAGCCAGTCGGTGTTGAGTCCGTTGACCCACGACTCGTACCGGGCCCGCATGTAGGGCGGGTGCCACCGCAGTTGCCGGCCGCGCTCCAGCAGCCGCTCGCGGTGGTCGAGCGTGCGGATGAACCACTGGCGGCTGGTCAGGATCTCGAGCGGCTTGCTGCCCTTCTCGAAGAACTTGACCGGGTGGGTGATCGGTCGAGGATCGGCAAGCAAGTCGCCCGACTCCCGGAGTAGCTCGACGATGCGCCGGCGCGCCGGCTCCATCTTCTTTCCGGTCAACTCCTCCCACGCCGGCGATGCCTCGACGCCCTCGGGAGGCTCGGCCTGGATGCGACCGTCGCGCCCGATGATCGTGCGGACGGGCAGCTTGAGCTCGCGCCACCACTGGACGTCGGTGACGTCGCCGAACGTGCAGACCATGGCCGCTCCCGTGCCCTTCTCGGGCTCGGCCAGGGTGTGGGCGACGATCGGGACCCGGACGCCGAACAGGGGCGTGACCGCCTCCGACCCGAAAAGCGGCTTGTAGCGCTCGTCGTCGGGATGGGCGACGAGCGCAACGCAGGCGGGAATCAGCTCCGGCCGGGTGGTGTCGATCTCGATGCCCGTGCCGTCTGGCCCGCCGAAGCGGATCCGGTGGTAGGCGCCCGCCAGCTCCCGGTCCTCCAACTCGGCCTGGGCGATGGCGGTCTGGAAGTCGACGTCCCACAGCGTGGGCGCCACCGACTGGTAGGCCTCGCCCTTCGCCAGCAGGCGCAGGAACCCCCGCTGGGACGCCCGCTGGGCCTCCGGGCCGACCGTCGTGTACGTCATGCCCCAGTCGACGGACAGGCCGAGGTGCCGCCACAGCTCTTCGAAGGTCTTCTCGTCCTCGACGGTCAGGCGGATGCACAGCTCGACGAAGTTCGGCCGGGAGATGGCCAGCGGCCGTGACGGCGGCGAATCGGGCGGCTGGAACGACTCGTCGTACGGCAGGGCGGGGTCGCAGCGGACGCCGAAGAAGTTCTGGACCCGGCGCTCTGTCGGCAGGCCGTTGTCGTCCCAACCCATCGGGTAAAAGACTTCGCGCCCGCGCATGCGCTGGAACCGGGCCACCGTGTCGGTGTGGGTGTAGGAGAACACGTGGCCGACGTGGAGCGACCCACTGACGGTCGGGGGCGGCGTGTCGATGGAGTAGATGTCGGCGCGGGACTTCGAGCGGTCGAAGCGGTAGGTGCCCTCGGCCTCCCAGCGCCCGCCCCACTTCTCTTCAAGGCCGTCGAGCGACGGCTTCTCAGGAACGCGATTCTCGGGAACGTCGGGTGCCGGCACAGGGTTACGGTAACCCGGTGATCCGCCTGCATGACACCGCATTAGGCCGCACGGCCGGCGTCGAGCTTCGCGACGCCGGGAAGGTCTCCATGTACGTGTGCGGGCCGACGGTCGACAACCATCCCCACATCGGCCACGGGCGCATGGCGCTGGTCTGGGATGTGCTGCGCCGGTACCTGGAGTGGACCGGGCTCGACGTCCGGTTCGTGTCGAACATCACCGACATCGACGACAAGATCATCGCCCGGGCCAACGCCGAGGGCCGGTCGTCCTCCGACGTGGCCGTGCAGTACGAGGCCGCCTGGTACGACGCCATGGACCGCCTGGGTGTGAAGCGCCCGACGGTGGATCCCCACGCCACCGCCTACGTCGAGCAGATGGTCGAGCTGATCGCCGGCCTGGTTGCCGGCGGCAAGGCCTACGAGACCTCCGACGGTGTCTACCTCTCCGTCGCAACGGTGCCCGGGTACGGGCTGCTGGCCCGCCAGGCCCTCGACACGCTGCGTTCGGGGGCACGGGTGGATGTGGTCGACGAGAAGCGCTCACCGATGGACTTCGCCCTCTGGAAGAAGGTGAAGCCCGACGAGCCCAGCTGGCCCTCCCCGTGGGGCGACGGCCGGCCCGGCTGGCACACCGAGTGCGTGGTGATGTCGCTCGACCTGCTGGGCGAGCGCTTCGACCTCCACGGCGGCGGCATCGACCTGGCCTTCCCGCACCACGAGAACGAGCGGGCCCAGGCCGTCGCCGCCGGACGCGAGTTCTCCCGGCGGTGGGCCCACAACGGCCACGTCCAGATGGGCGGGGAGAAGATGTCGAAGTCCCTGGGCAACATCACCAACCTCACCGACCTGCTGGCCTCGGTCGACCCCCGCGCCTACCGGCTCGTCGTCCTCCAGTCCCACTACCGCGCCCCGGTCGAGGTCACCGGGTCGACGATCGACGCCGCCGGCGCCACCCTCGCCGGTCTCGACGCCTTCGCCCGCCGGTCGACCGGGCTCCCCGCCGCCGCCGCCGACCCGGAACCCCTCAATCGGTTCCGCACAGCGATGGACGACGACCTGGACACCCCACGGGCGATCGCCGAGCTGCTGATCCTGGTGAAGGCGGCCAACACCGCGCTCGACGCCGGCGACATCACCGCGGCGGCGGCGCAGGCCGCCGCCGTCCGTGAGATGGCTGCCGCAGTCGGCCTCGTCCTCCGGGGCGGTGACGATGAGATCCCGGCCGAGGTGGCCGAGCTCGTCGCCCGCCGCGACGAGGCTCGTGCCGAGCGTGATTTCACCGGCGCCGACGCCATTCGTGACCGCCTGATCGCCCTCGGTTGGGCCGTCGAGGACACGCCTCAGGGCACCCGTGTCCACCGCAAAGACACCTAGAGACACGGCGGGTCCTGACTGGTAGTTTCCCGCGCGGGGAATTCGCATCTGCACGGCATCACCGCACGGTTGGGCGGTCCCCCGAGTGCACGTCCAACGCGAGAAGGGGGATCGCCACCGTGGCGACCGGGACCGTCAAGTGGTTTAACGCTGACAAGGGGTACGGGTTCATCCAGCAGGAAGACGGGGGCGACGTCTTCGTCCACTTCAGCGCCATCCAGAAGCCGGGCTACCGCAGCCTCGAGGAGGGCGAGCCGGTGGAGTTCGACGTGCAGACCGGGCCGAAGGGCCTGCAGGCCGCCAACGTTCGGCCCCGCGCCTAGGCGCTCACCCACCAGGGCGTGATCCGCCGCCCTGGGGGCGGCCGAGGTCGAAGGAAGGTGCTGCTTCGGCGCGCCGTCCGCCGGACCGCCGCCGGTGGTCGGTACGCTGTCCCGGGTGAACGAGGCGCCGTCCGTGGATCAAGCCGCCGACGAGGTCGACAGGCTGGCCGCCCTGGAGGAGCAGGTCCGCCAGCTGGCCACCCGGCTGGCCGGCTGGGTCGAGGCCCAGCTGGTACAGGCGGTGGACACCCGGCGGGCCGACATGCGCTCGCTGCGGTCGGAGCTGTTGGGATCGGTGGATGCCCGTCTGGCCGAGATCGCCCCCGTCCGGGCCGGCGCCGAGGAGTCCCCGGCTCGCATGGAGGCGTTCGAGCAGCGGGTGAAGGCGGCGATGGGCCGCCTCAGCGACTCGGTGGAGACCCGGCTGGCCGACACCACGGCGGCGAGGCATTCCGAGCTGGAGGCGTTGCGCTCCGCCTTGGGCGACCGGCTCGACCGGCTCGAGCGCGACGAGGCCTCCGCCGGCGAGAGCCTGGCAGCGCTCCGGCTCTCGTCACGGGCGGCGACAGAGCGCGTCGAGGCGCTGGAGCAGCAAGTGCGGGCGGCGAACGCCCGGCTGGAGAAGTCGGTGGAGGCCCGGGTGGACGGGCTGGTGCTCCAGGTGGCGGCGGCCACCGACGGCCTCGCCGCCCTCCAAGCCGAAGCCGACGCCGGCCCGGCCCGGGCCGAGCTGCTGGAGCAGCGGGTGAAGTCGGCAATGGGCCGGCTGGCGGAGTCGGTCGAGGCCCGTCTGGCCGAAGTGGTGGCCGCACGGCCGGGGGAGCTCAGCGGGGTGCGAGCCGAGCTCGAGCGGGTGCTCGCCCAGCAGGCCACCGAGCTCCGGACCGAGATCGAGACCGTGGCCGCCGCCACCCGGGCCCGTGCCAGCCAGATCCAGGAGCGCCTCGACGCCATCGAGCAGCAGCACCGCGACGCCGAGCAGCGCTTCGCCACCATGGTGGAGATCAAGCTGGCCGAGGTCGTCGACCGCCGGCGGGCCGAGCTGGAGACCCTCAGGCGTGAGCTCGAGGAGACGGTGGTGCAGCAGGTGCGCGAGGCGCGCACCGAGATCGGGACGGCCGTGGCCGATGCCCACCGCCGGTTCGTCGTGTCCGTCGACGAGCTCGACGAGCGGATGTCGACGGTCACCGACCAGGCCGCCTCAGCCCACGCCGCAGTGGAGCGCGTGGAGGCCCTGCCCGACGCGGTGGCCTCCGACGGCCGGCGCATCGAGGCCCTCGAGGAGCACACCCGCCGTACCGACGCCCGGCTGGGCGAGCTGGTCGACGCCAAGCTGGACGAGCTGGTCGGCCAGCGCCTGGCCGAGATGGACGACGCCCGCGACCAGCTGCGAGCCTCGGTCGACGCCCACCTGACCGATGTGCGGGCCGAGGTCGCCTTCACCCTGGCCGAGGGCCGGACCGAGGTGGCCGCCGGCACCAACCGGATCGACCAGCTGCGGGCCGAGGTCGACGCCCTGGGCGCCAAGCTCGAGACCGCACGCCACGACGCGGAGGAGCGGCTCGACCAGGCGGTGCAGGCCCGGTTGGAGGAGCTGGGGAAGGCGGCCGCCGGTGTCGCCACCGAGCGGGCGGAGGTCACCGCCGCCCTCGAGGCCCTCGACCGCCGGGCGGCCGAGAGCGAGGAGCGGGTTCGCCGGCAGGTCGACGAGCTTGCGGTGCAGGTCGCCGCCCTGGTGAAGACGGCGTCCACCGAGGGCGGCACGCTGGCCCCGCTGCGCAGCGACATCCGGATGCTGCAGGCCCAGGTGGCGGAACTGAGCGAGACGCTGGCCGACCTCCGTCCCCGGCGCAAGGTGGAGGCGGCGCCGGCGCTGTCGCCGGCGAAGAAGGCGGTGGCCGAGCGGGCCAAGAAGTCGGCGCCGGTGAAGACCACCCCCGGCCGCCGCCGAGCTCAGTAGACGATCACCGAGCGGGCCACCTCGCCGGCCTTCATCGCCTCCATGGCGTCGTTGACCTCGGCCAGCCCGATGCGCCGCGACACCAACTCGTCGAGGCGGAGCTTCCCGCTGCGGTAGAGGTCGAGGAAACGGGGGACGTCGCGGCGCATGTCCGACGACCCGTACCAGCAGCCCTTGACCGTGCGTTCCTGGAGCACGAAGCCGAGGAAGGCCGGCAGCGTGAGCATCACGTCGAGAGGCGGTATCCCGACGAGGATCGCCTGGCCGCCCCGGCGGGTCATCTCCACGGTCTGCTCGATGGTGCGCTGCCGGCCCAGCACCTCGAAGGCGACGTCGGCACCCCGCTGGCCGGTGAGGTCGCGCACCACGTCGGCGGGGTCGGACCGGCTGGCGTCGACGGTGTGGGTGGCGCCCAACTCCCGGGCGGTGTCGAGCTTGGCCGCGTGCACGTCGACGGCGACGATGACCTCGGCGCCGGCGATGCGGGCGCCTTGGATGACGTTGAGCCCCACGCCGCCGCAGCCCACGACGGCCACGGCGTCGCCGGGGGAGATGGTGGCGGTGTTCAGCGCCGCCCCCACGCCGCTGAGCACCGAGCAGCCGAACAGGGCGGCGATGTCGAGGGGGACGTCGTCGGGGATCCTGACCGCCGCCGAGGCGGAGACGACCGTCTCCTCGGCGTAGGTGCCGGCGCCGCACATCTGGAACAGCGGAGCACCGTCGAGGCGGAGGCGGGGCGAGCCGTCCAGGAGCCCGCCGGCCAGCAGCACGGCGTCGGCGGCCTGGCACAGGTGGGGTTGGCCCCGCCGGCAGAAATAGCAGGCGCCGCACTGGGGCACCCACGAGACGACGACATGGTCCCCGGGCGCCAGGTCGGTCACGCCCTCGCCCGCCTCCTGCACGACGGCCGAGGCCTCGTGCCCGAGCACGACTGGCATCGGGACCGGTGTGGTGCCGTCCTGCATCGACAGGTCGGAGCGGCACACCCCGCAGGCCGCCACCTTGATCCGGATCTCGCCGGCACGGGGCGCCTCGACCTCCACGTCGTGGCGGACGGCGAACGGCTGGCCGACCCCCGTCAGCACCGCGGCGCTAATGCCCATCAGGCTCTCCTCGGTCGGCACGGTCGGCGGCCTTCACTCCGTAGCCGATGACGATGGCCGGTGCCAGCAGCGCCGAGCCGGCGGCCAGGCAGCCGATCACGATGGTGACCATCACCGGCCGGAAACGGGTGGCGGCACCGAACCCGAACACGACGATCGCCACCAGCCACAGGCTGTAGCCGACCCGCTGGGCGGTGTCGACCATGCGGCTGATCCGCGCCCGCCGGGCCAGCACCGGATCCTCGTGTGACTCAGGTCGGGGCGGCACTTCGGGCATCGTGGCACGGTCCGCTGTCAGGAGCCATCCGCCAGCCGATCTGATCCCGGCCGGCGCGGCCGGCGCCGGCCTCGATCAGACGTTCGCCGGCAGGAGGCGGGCGAAGTTCTCGAAGAACAGGAAGAGGGCGACGAGGAAGACCGGCGCGCCGACGATGTAGGCCGCCCAGCGCCGGCCGGACCAGCGACCGACGGCCCAGGCCGCCAGCCAGATGCATGCGGCGATGATGCCCCAGGCGATGGCCGGGCGGTTGGCGGCGCCGGCGCCGGAGAGGCCGGGGCGGTCCAGGCCGGCGGCCAGCTCGCTGGAGCGGGAGGGCGACGTGGTCGGCGTGGTGCCGGCGGGGACGGCGGGCTCGTCGATCGGGGGGCCCTGGAGGATGGCGACGATGATCAGGCGCTGCTCGGCGCTGTACTTGGGGTGGCAGGTGGTGAGGGTGAGGCGGTTGTCCGGGGTCGGATCGAGCACCTCGACCGTCTCGGGCGTCACGATCTTCTTCTCCGACACGAGGTACTTGAAAGTGCCGGCGAGGGTCGTGAAGGTGATCTCGTCGCCGGCGACGAGGTCGTCCAGCTTGTTGAACGGGGCGCCGTAGGTGGTGCGGTGACCGGCGAGCGCGGCGTTGCCCTTCTGGCCCGGCACCTTGGTGTCCGGGTAGTGGCCGACCGCGTTCTTGAGCTCCTCGACGCCCACCCCCTCGATCACCGCCTGATCGATACCGATCTTCGGGATGGCGATGGTGCCCACCGGTCCGCCTTGGACCAGGGGCGGCATGGCGCGGGCCGGCGGAGCCGGCGCGCCGGGCGTCGTGATCACCGGGTTGTCCGCCGCCGCCGGCGCGGCCGCCAACTGGCGGGCGAACTCGGCGCGCAGGGACTTCTGGCCGCGGCTGTGGGCCAGCCCGGTTCCCCAGAGCTGGTACACCACGAAGAGGAGGATGAGCACGCCCACCGAGATGAGCGACTTGCCGATTCCCCGGACGACGCTCCGGATCACAGGCTCGAGGCTACCGGCTGACCTGCTTGGACCGGAGTTCACCCCCACCGGTACCTTGGAGGGGGTATCCATGGCCCTTGCCGTCCGTCTTCGCTCCGCCGTGTCGCTGCTCGGCCGGTTCCCGGCCCTGGCCGGGGTGGACCTCGACGTGGCCGCCGGCGAGATCGTCCTCGTGCAGGGCTCCAACGGCGCCGGCAAGACGACGCTGCTGCGGGCCCTCGCCGGCCTCGCCGCCTTCACCGCCGGCCAGGCCGAGGTGCTGGGCCACGACATGCGCAAGAGCCGCAAGGCCGTCCGCCGCCGGGTCGGCCTCCTGGGCCACGCCGCATTCCTGTACGACGACCTCACCGTGGCCGACAACCTCAGGTTCTCGGCTCGCGCCGCCGGCGCCGATTCCTCGTCGGCGGTCGGCGCCATGGCCCGACTCGGTCTCGACGGCCGCCTGCGTGACGTGCCCGCCGGCAAGCTGTCCGCCGGCCAGCGCCGGCGGGTGGCGGTGGCCGCCGTCGTGGCCCGCCGCCCCGAGCTGTGGCTGCTCGACGAGCCCCACGCCGGCCTCGACGCCGCCGGCCGCAGCCTGCTCGACGCGATCGTGCAGGAGGCCGCCGCCGGCGGGGCCACCGTCGTGCTGGCCTCCCACGAGCTCGACCGGGCCGCCGCCCTGGCCACCCGCACGGTCACCATGGCCGGCGGCCAGGTCCACGGCGGGCTTCGGGCCCCTGCGGGGAAGGCGAACCCCACGGCGCCGGGCGGGGATGGGGCCCCGCCTCGGGGAGGAGCAGGGGTTGGGGCCCCTGCGGGGAAGGCGAACATTGTGGCGTGACGCGGCGCTGGTCGCCGGCAAGGACCTGCGGGTCGAGGCCCGCTCCCGGGTGGGGGTCAACCAGGTCGTGCCCTTCGCTCTCCTGGTGCTGGTCGTCTTCGCCTTCGCCCTGGACTCCGACCGCGGCATGTTGATCGCCGTCGGCCCCGGCCTGTTCTGGGTCACGGTCCTGTTCTCAGGTCTGCTCGCCATCCAGCGGTCCTTCGTCATCGAGTCCGACGACGACGCCCGCGACGCCCTGCGCCTTTCCGGCCTCGACGGGGCCGGCATCTTCCTGGGCAAGGCGGCAGCCGTCGCCGCCCAGTTGGTGATCCTCGAAGCCGTCCTGACCATGGGCGTGGTGGTGCTCTACGGGGTGCAGCTGCGAGGCGCGGTCATGCTGCTGGTGACGTGCGCGTTGGCCACCGTGGGCCTGGCCGCGGCGGGGACGGTGTACGGGATCATCGCCGCCGGCCTCCGCGTGCGGGACACCCTGCTGCCCCTGCTGGTACTACCGGTGCTGGCGCCCGTACTCTTGGCTGCGGCCCGGGCGTGCGAAGCAGCCCTGGCCGGCACCCCGGCCGAGGGCTGGCCGTGGGTGCGGCTCCTGGCCGTCTTCGCCACCATCTATGTGACGTTCGGGGTCGTCGCCTTCGGCCCGCTTCTGGAGGAAGCTTGAGAACAAGGAGTTCACCTGCCGTCCGCGTCCTGGGATGGCTCACCGCCACCAGCCTGGCCCTGACCGCCTTCATGGCCCTGGTCGTCTCCCCCCGCGACGTCAACATGGGCGACTCCGTGCGGCTCCTCTACCTCCATGTGCCCACCGCCTGGCTGTCGATGTACATCTGCTTCGGTATCACCACCCTGGCCAGCGTGCTGTACCTGTGGAAGCGCAGCCGCTCGCGCTTCTGGGACCTCACCGCGGCCGCCTCGGCAGAGATCGGGGTGCTGTTCCTGGGCCTGACCCTTCTGATCGGCGCCATCTGGGGCCGGATCACCTGGGGGGTCTACTGGACCTGGGACGCCCGGCTGACCTCGACCGCCGTGCTCTTCGTGATGTACCTGGGATACCTCGCGGTGCGGAAGGTGCCGGCGTCACCCGAGGTGCAGTCGAAGCGGTCGGCCGTCGTGGCCATCGCCTCCTTCCTGAACGTGCCGATCGTCCACTTCGCCGTCGAATGGTGGCGGACCCTGCACCAGGACGCCACCTTCCTGAGCGACCGCCGCCTCCTCGATCCCCAGATCGGCGGCACCATGGCCTGGACGCTGTTCCTGGGGGTCATCTCCTTCACCCTTCTCTACGCCTGGCTCATGGCCCACCGCTTCCGGCTGGCCTGGCTGGAGGACCGTCTCGGCGACCGCCAGCTCCAGTCGGCCATCGACGAGCGCCGGGCCGAGGCCGGGGTGGCACACAAGGCCGAGGTGATTCCCTCGTGAACGACGCCGGCTACATCTTCGCCGGGTACTTCGCCACGTTCGGCATCCTCGCCGCCTACGCGGCGTGGGTGATCCGCAGGAAGCGCACCCTCAGCCGCCTCCTGCGCCCCGAGGACACCACTTGATCGACACCCGCCGGCGGCTGTGGTTGGCCGGCGTCGTGGTCCTCGCCGCCCTCGGCTTCCTGGTGTTCCAGGGGCTGGGCAACGCCACGCTCTACTTCCGCACCGCGGACGAGGCCGTGGCCCAGCGGGACCAGCTCGGCGACCGCCGGTTCCGCATCGAGGGCGACGTGGTCGACGGCAGCGTGCGCCAGGACGGCAACGACGTGTCGTTCACGCTCACCAAGAACGACGTGCAGGTGCCCGTCCAGCACAAGGGTGACCCGCCCGAGCTGTTCCGGCCGGGAATCCCCGTCGTCCTGGAGGGCCGGTTCAAGGACGACCACTTCTCGAGCGACCGCATCCTGGTCAAGCACTCCGAGACGTACGTGGCCGAGAATCCCCAGCGGGTCACCACGACGCTGAGATGAGCACATCGTCGCAGAGACGGCCATGAGCGCAGTTCTGGGCACGGCGGCCGTCGCCCTCGGCCTCGCCGCCTCCATCCTCGGCATGGCCACGCTCGCCATCGGCCTGCGCCGGCGCAACCCGGGAATGCTCCGCACCGCACAGAACTACGTGTGGCTGGTCCTCGCCGGCGCCGTGCTGGCCACCGTGGCCATGCAGTACGCCCTGCTGAGCGACGACTTCTCGCTGAAGTACGTGGCCGACAACCACAGCCGCAGCACCCCACTGCTCTACACGGTCACCACCATGTGGTCGGCGCTGGAGGGTTCCATCCTGCTGTGGGCGCTGGTCCTGGCCGGCTACATCGCGGTCATGGCCCGCCACTTCCGGGGCCGGGCCACCGACCCCATCGTGGCCTGGGCGACGCTCGTCGCCCTCGGGGTGGCCGCCTTCTTCTTCGCCCTGATGGCCGGCCCGTCGAACCCCTTCCGGCTGGTGGCGGGCGCCGTCCCCTTCGACGGACCGGGGCCCAACCCCCTCCTGCAGAACCACCCGCTGGTGGCGTTCCACCCGCCGATGCTCTATCTGGGCTACGTCGGCTTCACCATCCCCTTCGCCTTCGCCCTGGCCGCCCTGATCACCGGCCGCCTCGGCGAGGGGTGGCTGATGGAGACCCGGCGGTGGACCCTCTTCGCCTGGGGCTTCCTCACCGTCGGCATCGTCCTGGGCGCCTGGTGGTCCTACGAGGTCCTGGGCTGGGGTGGCTACTGGGCGTGGGACCCGGTCGAGAACGCGTCCTTCCTCCCATGGCTGACGGCGACGGCCTACGTCCACTCGGTGATGGTCCAGGAGCGGCGGGCCATGCTCCGGGTCTGGAACCTGTCCCTGCTGGTGGCGACGTTCTCGTTGACGATCCTGGGCACGTTCCTCACCCGCTCCGGCGTGCTGGACTCGGTCCACGCCTTCACCGAGTCGCCCATCGGGCCGGCGATCCTCGCCTTCTTCGCCGTCGTGGTGGCGGTCTCGATCGGTCTCATCGGCTGGCGGGGCGACAAGCTGCGCTCGCCAGGGTCGATCGACGCGCCGGTGTCTCGGGAGGCGGCGTTCCTTGCCAACAACGTGGCCTTCGCCGCCTTCGCCTTCGTGGTGCTGCTGGGGACGATCTTCCCGCTGCTGGCGGAGGCGATCAACGGCGACCGGCTTTCGGTCGGGGCGCCCTACTTCAACCGGATGACCGCCCCCATCGGGTTCACCCTGCTCTTCCTCATGGCGGTGGCGCCGGCCCTGCCGTGGCGCAAGGCGGCGGCGGAGACCCTCCATCACCGGCTCGTCTGGCCGGCGTGGGCGGCGACCCTCACGGTCGTGGCGTGCGTCGCCTTCGGTCTGCGGGGGCTGGGGCCGCTGCTGGCCTTCGGCCTGGCCGCCTTTGCCGGCGCGGCGGCGTTGCGCCAGCTGGGCCTCTCCGTCCGGGCCGCCCGCCGGGGCGGGGAGCCGGCATGGCGGGCGGTGTTCGGCCGGTCCAACGGCGGCATGGTCGTGCACATCGGCGTGGTCCTGGTGGCGGTGGGCTTGGCCGCAAGCTCGTCGTACGGGCACAGGGCCCAGTTCCGCCTGGCCCCGGGGGAGTCGGCCAACCTCGCCGGCCACTCGGTGACCTACCTGGGCACCACTGTCAAGGAACACGCCAACAAGCGGACCACCTCGGCCCAGGTCCAAATCGACGGCGGGAAGGTCTACGGGCCGGCGCTGCACCAGTTCCCGTTCGGCTCGCAGGCCATCGGGACTCCGTCGGTGCGCACGGGGCCGTTCTCCGACGTCTACCTGACCCTGATCGTCCCGCCCGACGAGGCCGGCGTGGCGGTCATCGGCGTGAACATCCAACCGATGGTCGCCTGGCTGTGGACCGGTGGTGCGGTGATGGGCTTCGGCACCTTCCTGGCCGCCTGGCCGGGTCGGCGCCGGCGCCGGCCGGTGTCGCCGGGCTCGGAGCCGGCGGTGTCGGAGCCCGACCCCACCCGCCCCGAGCCGGCGGTGGTGCCGTCGTGAGCCGGCGCCTGAGCTGGGGGCTGCTGGCCCTGGTGCTGGTGGGCGCGCTGGCCGTGGGCTCCCAGGGGAAGCCCGGTCCGCCCACGGAGGACCAGCGGGTCGAGCGCATCTCGTCGGTCCTGCGTTGCCCGACGTGCCGTGGCCTCTCGGCCGCCCAGTCCGATGCGCCGTCGGCGGAGGCCATCCGCGACGAGGTGCGCCGGCGGGTTCAGGGAGGCGAGACCGACGCCCAGATCAAGGGCTACCTGATCAGCCGCTACGGGGAGGACATCCTCCTGCAGCCCCGCAACCGGACGGTGTGGGTCCTGCCGGTGCTGGGCGGTGTGGCTGCGGTCGGCGGGTTGGTTCTCGTCATCGCTCGCCGCCGGGTGCGGCCCGGGCGCACCGCCACCGAGGACGACGAGGCCCTGGTGGCGAAGGCACTGCGGAAGTGACGATCCACGACCGGGAGGAGCTGGAGGAGGAGCGGGACTTCCTCCTGGCGTCCCTGCAGGACCTCGAGCGTGAGCGAGCGGCCGGCGAGCTGTCGGAGCGTGATTACCAATCGCTCCACGCCGACTACACGGCCCGGGCCGCCGTCGTCCTGCGGGCCCTGGAGCGGGGCACCCGGGCCCAGCCTCCTCGCGGCTCCAACTCCCGGCCGCCGGTCAAGACCAAGCGGCCCCTGATCGTCACCCTGGGGGTGATCGTGCTCGTCGCCGCCGTCGCCGGTGGGGCGGTGGCCACGTTCTCGGGAGAGCGGCAGCCGGGCGCCCCGATGACCGGCTCGCTGCCCGAGACGCCGACGGGCCGACTCCAGCAGGCGCTCCAACTGGAAAGCACCGGCAAGGCGGCCGACGCACTCAAGATCTACGACGAGCTGATCCGGGAGAACCCCCGCGACGTCGCCGCCCTGTCGTACCGGGGCTGGTTGCTGAAGCGGGCCGGCCTGCCCGACCAGGCGATGGCGTCGCTCGACGCGGCCATCGCCGTCGACCCCCGTTTCCCCGACGCCCACTTCTTCAAGGGGATGGTCCTCTACCAGGACCGCAAGGACCCTGCCGCGGCGGTGGTCGAGTTCCGCCTGTTCATGTCCAACAACCCGCCCCGGGAGATGGTGCCTCTGGTCGAGGACGTCCTCCGGAGGGCGATGGCCGACGCCGGCCAACCCGTCCCCTGAACCTCGTTAGACGGGGGCCGTGCGGGGAAGACTCAACCCATGAACCTTCTCGCGGTCCTCATCAGCCTGGTCATCAGCGGCGCCATCTTCGGCGCTCTCGGCCGTCTCGCCGTTCCCGGCCCGAACCCGATGAGCATCGGGATGACCATCCTGGTCGGCATCGGGGGGGCGATCCTCGGCTCCATCGTGGGCGTCCTGCTGGGCGTCTCCTCGGCGGTGATCTTCTTCTTCCTCCAGTCGCTGGGTGCGGCGGCGATCGTCTTCGCCATGCAGCGCCGGTCGACCAGGGTGCGCACCTACGAGACGACCCGCTACTGAGCCTTGCTCGGCCACACATAGGGCAAGTCGGGCGGGACGTCGGTGAAGACGTCGCCGTACCACTCGGGGTCCTTGTTGAGCAGGGACGACCGGTGGCTGCGGTGAAACGCCTCGTCGCCTAACCACGGCGGCAACGCCCCGGCGTCGGCCAGTTCGGGCTGGCCTCTGACGGTGGAGATGCCGAGCCGGGCCAGCTCGTCACGGATCTTGAGTTCGCAGGTGTCGGCGTGGCCACGCCGGCACCACTCCCTGCAGATGGCGACCCCGTAGGACGCCAGCGCCTCCTCGTAGCCCTTCCACTGCTTGGCCGCGGGGTGGTGGCGCCAGCCGTAGCCGGGCACGGTGATGGCCCGCATGATCTGGAGCACCTCGACGCGCTGCTTGCCCAGCCGGCGCGGGTCCAGGACGGCGGCGCACCGCTCGAACTCGGCGTAGGGCAGGAACGTCTGCATCTAGTGCCTCGACCTCGTCGGCTCGCTTCGCTCAGCCCATTCGGTCGAACCGATCGTGCGCCGGCGGGCGGGGCCCGGCGACGCCACCGGCTGGTCCCAGCCGGCGCCGTCCGTCTGCTGGCAGGTGGCCGGGGCGATGAGGTCCCACCACGCCACGTCGACGGTGGCCAGCCGGACGCGGATGTGGGGTCGGGCCGGCCGGTCGGCGACCAGGCGGATCACATGCCCTGCATACCGAGATGGCTATGGAGCCCCGCGTCACCCTCGAAGCGGTGGAGGAGGTGTTTCCCGTACGCCTCCACTGCGGTCAGGCGCCGGCCGGCGAGGACGCCGGCGCCGGCGTCGAAACGGCCCTGGGGCGACGTCACCTGCACCGCCCCGCCGGCGAGCTCGGCCTGGTCGCGTGCCAGCCGGTGGAGCAGACGACCTTCGGGCATGGTGGACGTTCTGCCCCGAATAGGGTGGGTTCCCACCACATCTCAGGAGGCGCCACATGGCCGACCGGACAGCGAGTGCCGTCTGGCAGGGGGATCTGTTCAGCGGGAGCGGCACGGTATCGGCGGGGACGACCGGGCTGTTCACCGACGCCGGCGTCACGTGGGCGTCGCGCACCGAGGACCCGGGGGGCAAGACGAGCCCCGAGGAGCTGATCGCCGCCGCCCACGCCGCCTGCTTCTGCATGGCCCTCTCCAACGAGCTCAGCAGCCGGGGCCACCCGCCGGCGGGCCTCGAGGTCCAGGCCACGTGCACGTTCAAGCCGGGCCAGGGCATCACCACCATGAACATCGACGTGCGTGCCGACGTGCCCGGCGTCGACGAGGCCGGCTTCCGTGAGGGGCTCGACGCGGCCAAGGACTCTTGCCCGGTGTCGAACGCCCTCCGCAACAACGTCGACATCCAGGTCGACGGCTCCCTCGCCTGAGCGCCGAACCGGTCACCGTCGACGTCGAGCGCGAGCGCGGCGTCACCGTCACCTGGGACGACGGCCGGGTCAGCGGCTTCACCCTCGAGGAGCTGCGTTTCAACTGCCTGTGCGCCCAGTGCCGGGGCCTGCGGGAGCAGGGCCTCGACGCCTGGACGCCCGAGGCCTCGCCCCTCGCTCTCAGGATCGAGACCGTGCACGAGGTCGGCAACTGGGGGCTCAACTTCGCCTGGAACGACGGCCACACCACCGGCATCTACACCTGGGAGATGCTGCGGGCCTGGGATGACGACCGGGCGGCCCCCGGTGAGTGAGCGACCCTCCGGGCACGACGTCCCGGGCGCCGGCGCCCGGGCCGCGACCGACCGCCAACCGGCACCGCCGGCGCCCGAGCCCTCCCACGCCGAACGGTGCCGCACCCTGGTCGCCTCGGCCAACCGCGGAGCCCTGAGTACCATCGCCGCCGAGCCCGCGGGCTACCCCTACGGCTCGGTGGCCACCTACGGGCTCGACGAGCGGGGCAGCCCGATCTTCTTCGTCAGCCTGATGGCCGAGCACACCCAGAACGCCCTGCGCGACGCCCGGGCCAGCCTGCTGGTGACCGAACCGGTCGCAGACGGTGCCGACCCCTTGGCCGGCGGCCGGGCGACACTCATGGGCCGGCTCGACCGCCTGGAGGGAGACGCTCGCCCCGGCGCTCAGGCCCGCTACCTCGCCGCCAACCCCACGGCCGAGTACTACATCGGCTTCGGCGACTTCGTGTTCCTCCGGCTGGCCGTGGCCGCCATCCGCTACGTCGGCGGGTACGGCCGCATGAGCTGGGTCGACGCCGGCGCCTACGCCGGTGCCGAGCCCGATCCGCTGGCCCCGGCGGCGGCCGCCATCATCGGCCACATGAACGCCGATCACGCCGAGGCACAGGTGCTGTACTGCCGCCACCTCGCCGGACGTCCCGACACCACCTCGGCCACCATGTCGGCCGTGGACCGCTACGGCTTCGAGATGATCGCCGAGGGCCCGTCGGGCCGCACCGCTGTCCGCCTCGGGTTCCCCGAACAGTGCACCACGGCCGACGAGGTGCGCCGGGTGATGGTGGCCATGGTGGGGGAGTGCCGCCGAAGGGCGGTCCGATGAGCCCGGCCCGCCGGCGGGCAGGACTCAGCCGGGGAGGGTCTCCCCCCCGATAGGCGCCAGCACCTCGCCGCTGTAGTAGCTCGACAGTTGCTCGGCGGCGAAGAAGACGTAGGAAGGGGCGATCTCATCCGGCTGGGCCGCCTCGTTCATCGGCGTCTGCTGGCCGAACCTGGCCGCCTTCTCGCCGCCCATCGTCGCCGGGATGAGCGGCGTCCACACCGGCCCCGGCGCCACGCAGTTGACCCGGATCCGCCGCTCGACCAGCGACTGGGCCATGGAGTAGGTGAAGGCGAGGATGGCGCCCTTGGTGGCCGAGTAGTCGATGAGGCTCTTGTTCCCGCGCAGGCCGTTGATGGATCCGCTGTTGACGATCGCCCCGCCGTCGGGCATGTGCTCCAACGCCGCCTTGGTGACCCAGAAGTAGCTGTAGATGTTGGTGCGGAACGTCCGGTCCCACTGCTCGGTGGTGATCTCGGCCAGCGACTCCACCGGATTCTGGTAGGCGATGTTGTTGACCACGATGTCGATCCCGCCAAGCTCTTCCACGGTGCGCCGGACCACTTCGCTGCACTGGTCTTCGACGGAGAGGTCACCGGGCAGGAGCAGGGCGCGCCGGCCCTCCTTCTCGATCAGCTTGGCGGTCTGGCGGGCATCGTCGTCTTCGGACAGGTAGGCGATGGCGACGTCCGCGCCCTCCTTGGCGAAGGCGATGGCGGTCGCCTTGCCGATACCGGAGTCTCCCCCGGTGACCAGGGCCCGCTTGCCCTCGAGCAGGCCGCGACCGGTGTACCCCGCCATCTCGTCCGCCGGTCGAGGGTCCATGGCATCGGTCGTCCCCGGGTACTCCTGCTCCTGGACGGGGAACGTCTGGTCGTCGTCGCTCATCTCTTCCTCTCCCGTCGTCGTCCGTGCGCCCTACCCAGGACTTGGCGGGCCTAACGGATCGTTTCCTCGCATCGGGTGACGGGTAGGGAGCCGCGGGTCGAGGACCAGCCGGCACGCAACGACGGCCCTCAGGAGGCAACCGTGCCCGTCATGCCCGACAACCAGTCCACCACCGGCGACACCGTCGACCTCGTCGCCGCCCAGCACGACGAGATCCGCAGCCTGTTCTCGCAGCTGGAGGCGAACGGCAGCGCCGATACCCTCCGGTCCATGCGGAGCGCCTTCGAGACGGCCGAGCGCATGGCCCCCACCCACCCCCACCCCCATGGGCAGGAGAGCGCCATCGGCGACATGGCCGTCGGGCCGTTCGTCGCCGTCGTGGACAAGGTCGGCGACGCCCTGCGTCCCGGAAAATCGTGAGAGCGCTCGTCGTCGGAGGCGCCGGCTACATCGGCAGTGTCGTCGCCCGGCATCTGGTCGACGCCGGCCACCACGTCACGGTCGCCGACAACCTGTCCAAGGGGCACCGCTGGGCGGTGCCCGACGGCGCGGAGCTGCGGGTGGTCGACGTGCTCGACCTGCCCGAGCTCACCGACGTGGTCGCCGAGGGGTTCGACGCCGTGCTGCACTTCGCCGCCCTCTCGCTGGTGGGCGAGTCGGTCGCCGAGCCGGTCCGGTACTTCCGCACGAACGTCGGCGGCAGCTTGAACCTGCTCGACGCCATGCGGGCCGCCGGCGTGCGCCGGCTCGTCTTCTCGTCGACCGCCGCGGTCTACGGCGAGCCGGGGACCGTGCCGATCCCGGAGTCGGCGCCGACCTTGCCCACCAACCCGTACGGGGCGTCGAAGATCGCGGTCGACAACGCCATCGGCTTCGAGGCGGCCGCTACCGGGATCGGGGCGGTGAGCCTGCGCTACTTCAACGTGGCCGGCGCCTCGGGGCGCCAGGGCGAGCTGCACGACCCCGAGACCCACCTGATCCCGTCGGTGCTGAAGGTGGCCATGGGGGAGAAGGAGTCGGTGGGCATCTTCGGGACCGACTACCCCACGCCCGATGGCACGGCTGTCCGTGACTACATCCACGTCGACGACCTGGCCCGGGCCCACCTGCTCGCCCTCGAGGGCACGACCGACCCCGGTCACCGCATCTTCAACCTCGGCAACGGCACCGGTTTCTCCGTGCGTGAGGTGGTCGACGCCGCCCGGCTGGCGACCGGCTGCCAGATCCCCGCCGTCGAGTCACCGCGACGGGCGAGCGACCCGCCGGTGCTGGTGGCGTCGAGCGACCGCATCCGGGCCGAGCTGGGATGGGTCCCGGAGAAGCCGGCGCTGGAGGACATGGTCTCCGACGCCTGGAACTGGATGCGCACGGTGCCCTCAGCGGCGAAGGTCTGACCACGTCCTCGAAGCGGGCGTGCTCGGCCACCCCGGCCACGTGGGCCCAGGTGGCCGGGCCGCCGAACCGAGCACCGGCGGCATCGGCAACCGCCTGGACCTGATCGGCCTCGCGGGCATCGGCCACCGTGGCGGCGAGCCGCTCGGCTTCGCCGGCCTCGGCCGCCAGGCTGGCCAGCCCGTCCTCGTTGTGGTCGGCGGCCATGACCCTTGCGCCCCGCCGGCACGCTCCAGGGCGGTGGTGCGCCCGATGCCGGTGGCGGCGCCGAACACGACGATTCCCTGGTTGAACAGTGGCTTCAAGATTCGCCTCCCTGAGGTTCGGTGACCCATGTCTCGGCCGCTGCCGCGATGTCGCCGGGGACGGTGTGGCCTCCGTCGAACTCCCGGTAGTCGACCGAGTAGCCGGCGACCCGCAATTCGGGCACGATGCGCCGGCTGCACCGGTCGATGGGCAGCACCCGGTCGTGCACGCCGTGCGATACCAGGATGTCGGGCCGGCCCTGTAGCCGGCCGGGAGCCAGGAAGCCCGGAGAGAAAGCCACGATCTTCGAGAAGAGGTCGCCGTTGGCCAGCCCCAGCGAGAGGGCGTACGACGCGCCGTCGGAGAAGCCTTCGAGCGACACCCGCCCCGGGTCGACGGTGTAGCGGGCGAAGGCCAGCTGCAGCGCCTGGTCGAGGAACGCCACATCGACCCCGTACCCGCCACGGATGAGGTCCCAGGTGGGCCCACGGGCGTCCACGCCGAGGAGCAGGAGGCCGGCGACGTCGGCCCGAGCCAGGAACGGCTTCAGCCCGCCCTGGGCCCGGCCGCCGGCGCCGTGGAGCTTCACCGACAGCGGTGCGGGGACGCCGGGCCGGTAGGTCTCGGGGACGTACAGCATGCCGTCGCGGATGTCGCCCAGGCCCAGCGGGATGAGGCCGGTCTCGGCGACGGTGTCGCCGGCGCCGGCGGGCATGGGGCGAGCCGACAGCCGGGTGGGCGACCCACTGGTCCTCGTTCGTCGCGTCACCGCGCGACCCACTACCCGGGCGGCCGGCATGAAAACCGGCTCCTGGTCCGCTAGTCGCGGAGGGAACGGAGCCGGCTGACGACGCCGGGGAAGGCGGCGGCGAACGCCTCGACGTCGGCGTCCGTGGTCGACCACCCGACCGACACCCGCAGCGAGCGCTCGGCCTCCACGCCCATGGCGGCCAGCACCGGGGAGGGCTCGAAGGTCTCCGACGAGCAGGCGCTGCCCGAGTGGGCGGCGATCCCGGCCTGGTCCAGGCCGAGGAGGACGGCCTCGGCCTCCACGCCGGCCACGCCGAGGCAGGCGATGTGCGGCGCCCGGTCGATGGTGTCGCCGTAGGTCACCACGCCGTCGACCGCGGTGGCCGCGGCGATGAGGGCCTCGGTCTGGGCGCGGGCTCCGTCATGGTCGACGGGCAGGGAGGCGGCGACGCCGAAGCCCACGATGCCGGCGACGTTCTCCATCCCCGCCCGCCGCGACCGCTCCTGCTCGCCCCCGACCAGGAGCGGGCGAAGGCGCAGTCCCCGGCGGATCAGGAGGGCACCGACGCCCTGCGGGCCGCCGAGCTTGTGGGCGCTCACCGACAGGAGGTCCGCCCCGAGGGCACCGAAGTCGATCGGCACGTGGCCGGCGGCGGAGGCGGCGTCGACGTGGACCAGCGCACCCCTCGCCCGGGCACCGGCGACGGCGCGCACCACGGGCTGCAGAGTGCCGACCTCGTGGTTGGCCCACTGGATGTGGACCAGCCCCGTCTCACCGGGGCGGACGGCCTCCAGCACCTGGTCGACATCCACCCGGCCCACGCCGTCGACGCCCACCTCGGTGACCTCCCCGAAGGCGGCCGAGGAGTCTCGTACCGCCGAGTGCTCGACCGCCGGCACCACGATGTGCCGCCGGCGCTCGGTGGCGCCCCAGACGGCGGCGGCGATGGCCTCGGTGCCGCCACTCGTGAAGACGACTTCGCGGGGCCGGGCGCCGAAGGCGGCCGCCACCTGCTCCCGGGCCTGCTCGACGGCGCTCCGGGACAGCCGGCCGTCGGTGTGCACCCGCCCCGGGTCGGCGGCGGAGGAGAGCCAGGGAAGCATGGCCTCCACCACCTCGGGCCGGGCCGGCGACGTGGACGCGTGGTCGAGGTAGTGCCGGGACACCCGGCCTCGCTAGACGAGCGTGATGCAGATGTCGTCGCCGCGGGGGCGCGACGCCGACGTCTCCGGCACGGTGTCGCCGTAGAGCGTGTCGAGCATGCCCTTCACGATGCCCCGGTCCACGGCGCAGATCACGGGGTGCTGCACGGCGGCGCCGCCGAACGGGCACTGCTCGGAGATGATGGCCAGGCCGTCGGCGCGCGACTCGGTGTGGGATGCGAAACCGTGGGCGGTCAGGGCGTCGGCCACTGCGTGGAGGGCCGCCTGCAGCGACCGGTGGCCCTCGCCGGGCGCCATCGACTGGGCCAGGGAGCGCCCGTACTCCTCGCCGACCGACTCGGCCATGGCTTCGGCCTGTTCGATGGGCACGAGCGCCAGCATGCGGCCCAGGAGGGCGATCAGCAGGTCGTCGCGCCGCACCGGGAACTCCAGGGCGAGTGCCTTGTCGGTGACCTGGTACCGCTTCGACGGGCGGCCGGCGCCCGCCTTGCCGGTGCGGCCGACCTGCACCTTGAGGTACCCGCCGGCGGCCAGCTTGTCGAGGTGGTGGCGGGCCACGTTGGGATGGAGCCCGAAGCGCTGGGCCACCTCGGCGGTGGTCACCCCGTCGGTGGCGGCGTGGGCGAAAAGGTAGATGTCGCGGCGGGTGGCGTCGCCGAAGGCGGAGGTGGCGGCGGTGACTCCTGCGGTGAAGGCATCAGCCGAGAGGGGCACCTGCTCCATGCCGGTATTCTACCTATGTCCATAGGAGAAATTGCATGCCCTC
>Ga0247713_1000127_pt1 | contig 53533 bp, 53 predicted proteins | sample 21E_NmetaG_FD_189936 | JGI IMG/M metagenome (GOLD analysis project Ga0247713, IMG submission 189936) | Soil microbial communities from hillslope of Landscape Evolution Observatory, University of Arizona, Oracle, AZ, United States - 2-1-E_N | ecosystem: Engineered > Artificial ecosystem >...
AAGAAGGAGGTTCACCCATGCCTGTCGTGACGATGCGACAGCTGCTCGAGGCCGGTGTCCATTTTGGGCACCAGACGCGCCGCTGGAATCCGAAGATGAAGCGATTCATCTTCACCGAGCGCAACGGCATCTACATCCTCGATCTCCAACAGACGATGCGCGGGATCGAGCGCGCCTACACCTTCACCCGTGATCGTGTGGCCGGCGGCGGGACCATCCTGTTCGTGGCCACGAAGAAGCAGGTCCAGGACATCATCCAGGAGCAGGCCGAGCGTGCCGGGATGCCCTACGTGAACTTCCGCTGGCTGGGCGGCATGCTCACGAACTTCCGCACGATCCACGACCGCATCAAGCGGATGCGTGAGCTGGAAGATATGGAGGCGTCGGGCGCACTCGACGGCTTGCCCAAGAAAGAAGCGCTGCGTCTTCGCCGCGAACTCGAAAAGCTCCAGCGGAACTTGGGCGGCATCCGTGAGCTCGACCGGCTTCCGGATGCGATCTACATACTGGACACGAAAAAAGAAGAGATCGCGGTGCGTGAAGCCCGCAAGCTCGGGCTCCCGATCATTGCGGTCCTCGACACGAACTGCGACCCCGACGATGTCGACTACGCCATCCCCGGGAACGACGATGCGATTCGCTCCGGCACGCTGTTGACCCGCATCATTGCCGACGCGGTCATCGAGGGGAAGGCGCTCCGCGGCGAAGGGGCCGAGGGGGCGGCGGGAGCTTCTGACGGAGCGTCCGGCGCGAAGTCGCCTGAAGGAGTCCTTCCCGGTGCCGCAGCCCAACCCAAGGCCGAGTGGGAGCTGCAACTGGAAGCCGAGGAGGCGGCGGAGCGCGAACGCCGCGGGGTGGCCGACGAACGCGCCCCCGAGGCGTCGCCGGCGCAAGAGGGTGACGGCGCCGCTTCCGCCGAGTGACGAGACAGACCAGAGACAGAAACAGAGAAGAGGGTGTGATCGAAGATGGCTGAGATCAGCGCGAAGGACGTGAAGGCGCTCCGTGACGCGACCGGCGCGGGAATGATGGATGCGAAGAAGGCCCTTCAGGAGGCCGGGGGCGACCTCGACGCGGCCAAGCGGCTGCTGCGGGAGAGGGGGATGGCCTCGGCGTCGAAGAAGACGGGACGCTCTACGGGCGAGGGAATCGTCTACACCTACCTTCACAGGCCGCAGCCGGACTACCCGCCGAAGCTGGGCGTCATGGTCGAGCTCAACTGCGAGACCGACTTCGTTGCTAAGACCGAGGCGTTCGAGAGGCTCGCAAAGGACATCGCGATGCACATTTCGTTCGGCGACCCGCGCTGGAGCATGCGCGACGAAGTCCCAAAGAGCATCATCGACGAGGAATCGGCGATCTACCGCACGCAGGCGAAGGGGACGGGCAAGCCCGACAACGTCGTCGACAAGATCGTTGCCGGGAAGCTCGAGGGATTCTTCAAGGAGAACGTGCTTTCCGAGCAGGAGTGGATTCAAGACAAGTCCAAGACGATTGCTCAACTCGTCGATGAGGCGAAGGCGTCTATGGGCGAGAACATCACCATCGGTCGCTTCTGCCGGATCCGCGTCGGTGAGAATCCCGGAGCGTAATTCTCGATGACGAACGGTGCGGAGGTTTCTCCGAAATACCGCAGGGCGCTCCTCAAGCTGTCCGGAGAAGCCTTCGCCGATCCGCAACACGGATTCGGAATCGACCCGCGCATCGTTGCATCTATCGCTCGGCAGGTGGCGGATGCGAAGAACCTGGGGGTCGAGCTGGGCATCGTCGTCGGCGGCGGCAACATCATCCGCGGGCTGTCCGCCTCTGCTCAAGGCACCGATCGAACGACCGCCGACTACATGGGCATGCTTGCGACGGTGATCAACTCTCTCGCACTTCAGGACGCTCTCGAGAAGGAGGGGGTTCAGACGCGCGTCCAAACCGCCATATGGATGCAGGAGTTGGCGGAGCCTTACATCCGGCGGCGGGCGATGCGGCATCTCGAAAAAGGCCGCGTCGTCATCTTTGCGGGGGGTACGGGAAACCCCTACTTCTCGACGGACACAACGGCTGCGCTGCGCGCCCTGGAGATCGGCGCGGAGGCGATCCTGAAGGGGACCCAGGTAGACGGAGTTTACGATTCGGATCCGATGGTGAATCCGGATGCGGAGATGTTCCATTCGCTTCCCTACATCGAGGTCTTGAATAGGGGTCTTAAAGTCATGGATGCAACGGCCATTTCTCTCTGTATGGACAACCGGTTGCCCATCATTGTCTTCAACCTGAAGGCCGGAAACGTCGTGCGGGTCCTGTCCGGCGAAGAGGTCGGAACGCTGGTTCACGCGGACGCGAGCTAGGGGGACGAGATGGTCGAGACGAAGGCAGAAGTGCTGCGCGAAGCCGAGAGCAAGATGAAGAAAGCCGTGTCCGTGAATGCGGAGGACCTCGCGTCGATTCGGTCGGGCCGGGCTACGCCGTCGCTGCTGAACCGGATCACCGTCGACTACTACGGAACCCAGGTTCCGCTGAACCAGGTGGCGAACCTGTCGGTTCCGGAGCCGCGCCTCCTTGTGATCGCGCCCTACGACCCGAATTCGATTGCGGCGATCGAGAAGGCGATCCTTGCGTCGGATCTGGGCATCACCCCCAACAACGACGGAACGGTCATCCGACTCGCCTTTCCGGAGCTGACTGAGGACCGGCGCAAGGAGCTCATCAAGGTTGCGCACGGGCGCGCCGAGGAGGGAAAGGTCGCAATCCGGGGGGTGCGCCGTCATGCGAAGCAGCAGCTGGAGCGCATGAAGAAGGACCACGTTTTGTCGGAAGACGAAGAGCGAGCAGCGGAGACCGAGCTCCAGAAGCTCACCGACAAATACGTTGCGGAGGTAGATGCGCACCTGAAGCGCAAGGAGCAGGAACTCTCCGAGGTCTAATCTCGGTGGCCCCCTCGGTAGACGATCCCGCCGAGCCTTCACCCGACTCCGCCGTTACCGCGCGTCCCGTCGCACGCGGACGCAACCTGCCGCAGGCAATCGGAACCGCCCTCGTCCTGCTCGCGCTGATCGCCGGCGCCTACCTGGCCGGGCCGGACGGATTCTTCGTGCTCGCCCTCGTCGTGATCGTGCTTGCGCTGTTCGAGCTGCTGGAGGCACTCAAGGCACGCGGGCGTCGGGTCGTCGTCACATTCGAGCTCGGCGTTTGCATCGCGATGCTGGTTGCTGCGTACCTGCGGCCCGGCGAGCTCGGATACCTGCTTGCCGCGTCGGGTCTCGGCATCCTGGGCACTTTCATTCTGGGGCTGCGCCGGGGCCGGGGCACGCAACCCGCCACCGACGTCGCGTGGGCGATGCTCCCTCTCGTCTGGGTGGGGGGCACCGGTGCCGCCGCGGTCCTGATCCTGACGTTGCCGTCGGGCCTCAACCTGCTGGTCGCGCACGTTCTGATCACCGCGCTGTCGGATATCGGCGCGTTCTTCACCGGCACCTCGTTGGGTCGCCACAAGATGGCCCCCGCCATCTCACCGGCGAAGTCGTGGGAGGGATTTGCCGGAGGCCTCGTGGCGTCGGTGCTGGGAGGAGCGGCGGCCGGCGTCGCCATCGACGATCTCGGGATCGTCCACGGGGTGACGATCGGCATCGTCATCGGACTGCTGGCGCCGGCCGGCGACCTCTCGGAGTCGATGGTGAAGCGTGAGCTCGGGATCAAAGACTCGGGACGGATGCTTCCGGGGCACGGCGGGATGCTGGACCGGCTCGATGCGATTCTGTTTTGTGCTCCCGCCGTCCTCGTTTACCTGCGGGCGGTGGTCTTCTGATGGATCGCCCGTGGGAACAAACTTGCCGCCGGCCCGTGTTCTGATGGATTCCATGTCGACGCCCGCGGCCGCAGTCCGCAAGATCGTCATCCTGGGATCGACCGGCTCCATCGGTCGACAGGCGCTCGACGTGGTTCGCTCCCATCGCGACCGCTTCCAAGTGATCGGGCTGGCGACGGGTACAGACCGCGCCGCGCTCGCGGGGCAGGCGGCCGAGTTCGGGGTGACGGCCACCGCGGTCGGTACCGACGGGGCGGTCGACCTGGCGGCGCATCCGGACGCCGACGTCGTGTTGAATGCCATCGTCGGCGCCGCCGGACTCCGCGCTTCCCTCGCCGCGCTCCGCGCCGGGATCGATCTGGCCCTTGCCAACAAGGAGAGCCTGGTGGCGGGAGGCGAGTTGTGCCTCGCCGCGGCGCGCCGGAGCGGGGCACGCATCATCCCGGTCGACTCCGAGCACTGGGCGCTGACGCAGTGTCTGGAAGGACGCGACCGCTCCTCGGTCCGCCGCATAGTGCTCACCGCCTCCGGCGGACCGTTCCGCACGCAGCTTGTGCTCGACGACGTCACCCCGGAAGAGGCGCTGGCCCATCCGACGTGGGCCATGGGCCCGAAGATCACCATCGACTCGGCTACGTTGATGAACAAGGGGCTCGAGGTGATCGAGGCGCACTTCCTGTTCGGCTTCGACTTCGAGCACATAGGAATCGTCGTTCACCCGCAGAGCATCGTCCACGGAATCGTCGAGAATGCCGACGGGTCCATGTTGCTGCAGGCGGCGCCGACCGACATGCGAATCCCGATCCGCGCTGCGCTCGCGCATCCCGATCACGTTGCAGCCCCCGCGGACGGCCTCGACCTCGGTGCCGTCGGCTCGTTGACGTTCGAGGGGGTCGACCACGACCGCTTTCCCGCCGTCTCGCTCGCATACGAGGCGGGGAGGCAGGGGGCCACCTATCCCGCGGCGCTCAACGCCGCGAACGAGGAGGCCGTCGGCGCTTTTCTGAGCGGACTGCTGTCTTTCGTGGGGATTTCCCACGTCATCGAGGCGACTCTGGCGGCCCACCGTCCCGGCGATCCGCTCGATCTCGACGACGTGCTCGAGGCGGACGCGGCCGCGCGCGCCGCCGTCCGAGGGATTATCCGCACCCGCAATGCGGTTGAACGGAGCGATCCCGGGGTCGTGCGGCGCGCCAACAGGGCCGCCTTTCTCGCCCTCGAGCCATCCGAGGCGGTGCCGACGCGGCGTAGCCTCGAGAGAGAGGAACCATGAGCTTCGGCATCTTTCTGTTCATCGCCGCCATCCTGATCGTCGTGATGATTCACGAGGCCGGGCACTTTTTCGTGGCGAAGGCGTTCGACTTCAAGGCGACCAAGTTCTTCGTCGGCTTCGGTCCCACGTTGCTCTCGACGCAGCGCGGCGAGACGGAATACGGCGTGAAGGCGTTTCCGCTGGGTGGGTTCGTCAAGATCGTGGGGATGAACCCGTATGAGGAAGTCTCGGAACAAGATCGTTCCCGCTCGTACGGCAATAAGCCGCGCTGGCAGAGGGCTCTCGTATTGGTGGCCGGATCGGCCACCCACTGGGTCGTCGCGTTCGTCCTCCTTCTCGTGACCGCGATGGCCATCGGCTTCCCCACGGGGGAGGCAACGACGACCGTCTCGGGGGTGACGAGGTCGCTGGGCGGCACGACCACTCCCGCCGGTGAGACGAATCTCACAGGCGGCGACACGATCGTTGCCATCGACGGCGTCGAGATGGAATCGTGGGACGACGTCTCGACGTACATCAAGGAGCGGCCGGGCGAACAGATCACGATGCGCGTCGAACGCAACGGTGATGCCCGCACCGTCGTCGCGAGCATCGGGAGTGCCGTGTTCGACGAAGGCTCGGGTGAAGTGGTTGCCTATGCACCGCCCGGCGAAGACCTGCGGGCGGCTCGCGACGGCGAGGTCGTGGGAGGGTTCTTCGGCGTCTCGCCAGAGGCCGAATACCGGCGCGAGGCGCTGCCCGGCGCGGTGAAACAAGCGGGCGTGCAGACGTGGCAACTCACGTACTACTCGGTGCGCGGCATCGGTCAGGTCTTCTCGATGGTGTTCGACGGCACTTTGTGGAACGCGCTCACCGGAGACGGTGAACGCCGCGCCGACGAGGGACCGCTCGGTTTGGTCGGAGCCGGGCGTATCGCCGGCGAAACGGTCGCCCGGGGCCAGTACCTCGACTTCATCGGGCTCATCGTCGGGTTTACCGTGTTCGTCGGACTCATGAATTTGCTGCCGCTGCCGCCGCTCGACGGAGGTCACCTCGCCGTCGTGGCGTGGGAGGCGGTCACCGGCAAGGAGGTCGACGTGCGGAAGTTGATTCCGGTGACCGCGGCGGTCATCTCGTTCTTCGTCGTGCTGTTCCTCGCGGTGCTCTATCTCGACCTCGCGCGCCCCGTCGAGCTTCCCTTCTAGGATTTCGGCATGAGCACCGCCCTTTACGAGCGCCGCAAGACCCGGCAGATCCATGTCGGCGATGTCGCGGTGGGCGGGGGCGCACCGGTGTCGATCCAGTCGATGACGACGACCAAGACGGAGAACGTCGGCGAGACCCTCATCCAAGTCCATGCTCTTGCCACGCAGGGCGCCGACATGGTTCGTGTGGCGGTGCCCCATGAAGCCGATGCCCGGGCGCTGCCGTCGATCGTCGCCGAGGGCGGGGTTCCGATCATCGCCGACATTCACTTCTCGGTTCGCCTTGCGCTGCTGGCGGTCGAGGCCGGAGTGCACGGGCTGCGGGTGAACCCGGGAAACATGCGCAACCCGTCACACGTGAAGGACGTGGCCGATGCATGTCGGGATCGAGGGATTCCGATCAGGATCGGGGTAAACGCGGGAAGTCTCGACAAGAAGCTGGTGGCGAAGTACGGCCGGCCGACGGCCGACGCGCTCGTGGAGAGCGCCCTGCACGAAATCGGCTTGCTCGAAGCGCACGGGTTCACCGACATCAAGGTGTCGGTGAAACATCAAAACGTTCCGGAGATGATCGCCGCATACCGCCTGCTGGCGGCGAAGACCGACGTCCCGCTTCACCTCGGGGTCACCGAGGCCGGCACGCCGAAGCAGGGAGCCGTGAAGAGCGCGATCGGGATCGGGACTCTTCTCGCGGAGGGAATCGGCGACACGATCCGCGTATCTCTCACCGCCGACCCGGTGGAAGAGGTGAAGCTAGGGAAGCAGATTCTTCAGACTCTCGGGCTCCGGGAAAGCGGCTTCGACTTCGTCGCGTGCCCGTCGTGCGGACGCGCGGAACTCGATGTGTTCGCGCTCGCGGAGGAAGTAGAGGCGCGGATTGCGAAGCTCGACCTGCCGCCGATGCAGATTGCAGTCATGGGGTGCGAGGTGAACGGGCCGGGGGAGGCGCGCGATGCCGATATCGGAATCGCGGCGGGGCCCGGTAGAGGCCTTCTTTTTGCCAAGGGAAAGCAGATCGGGTGGGTGCCGCACGACGGCCTGGTCGATGCTCTGATCGACAAGGCGCTCGAGGTGGCCGAGGAGATTAGGGCCGCCGGGACGACGGATACCGGGCCGGGGCAGGCGTCCGTGATCAAAGGTGCGGGACGGCGTCCGGTGATGTCGATCGGGATGGGCGCGCCCGAATAAGAACCGGCTCTTAACCCTTGCGCCCGGCGTTCGGCCGCTTGCCGTGATTCGCCTTGTTTTTTCTCCGAGCGCGCCGTTTGCGTCCCTTTTTCGCCATGTCTCCTCCTGATATCCGGCATCCCGAGATGCGGCGTCGAGTGCCCGACACTAACCTCACCGGAGCCGGGAAGAGAACCCCATGTGCTATTCTTTTCCCTGCTCACAGGCAAATTCGTCGTGTCGGGAGAGACGACGCACGATCGACCGAAGCCCCTCGACGAGGGGCTTCATTGTTGACATGGATGCGCGTCGTGGCGCAAAAGGGGTGCGAAATGGGGACGCTGGAGGAGGTCCGTGACCTCGCCGAGTCGGTCGCACGCCGGCGCTCGCTGCGCATCTGGGGAGTCGAAATGGGCGGTGCCGGGCGTTCCTCGGTCGTCCGCGTATTCATCGACGCCGACGGCGGCGTCGACCTCGACACCGTTGCATCGGTATCGGAGGAGATCTCCCGCGGGCTCGACCTGCGCGACCCCATTCCGGGTCGGTACACGCTCGAGGTGTCGTCGCCGGGGCTCGAGCGCTCGCTCAAGGATCCCGAGCACTTCCGGCTCTCGGTCGGGCGAAATGTGGTGGTGAAGACGACCGAGCCGCTGGTGTCCGCGGGTCACCGGATCGAAGGCGTGCTCGCGTCCGCGGACCCGGAGGAGGTCACGATCGAGACCGGGGACGGGCGGGTCGCGGTGCCGCTGGGGGCGATCAAGTCGGCGAAGACAATATTCGAGTGGAAATGAACAACGTTGTGGAAATGACGAGGGAGGAACGATCGCGATGAAGATCCCCATGGACTCGCTCCGTGAGCTCGAGAGGGAGCGCGGGATTTCCTTCGACACCCTCGTCGAGGCCATCGAGAAGGCGCTCGCGTCCGCGTATCTCCGCATGATGAACGCGGACGAGACGCAGGGCGCGCGCGCGGTCATCGATCCGGATTCGGGTGACGTGACCGTCTACTCGCAAGAGATCGAAGTTGATCCGGACACCGAGGAGGTGACGGTCCTCGACGAGCGCGAAGACACTCCGGAGGACTTCGGCCGGATCGCGGCTCAAACGGCTAAGCAGGTCATTTTGCAGCGGCTGAGAGAAGCCGAGCGCGACATGACCTTCGGCGAATACTCCGGGCGCGAAGGAGACATCGTCACCGGAATCGTCCAGCAACACGATCACCGCTACACGATTCTCGATTTGGGCAAGACCGAAGCGCTCATGCCGCCGAGTGAGCAGATCCCGCACGAACGGTACGAGCACGGCGCCCGCCTCAAGGCTTACATCGTGGAGGTTCGTAAGAGTGCCCGCGGCCCGCAGATCATCGTGTCGCGTACGCACCCCGGGCTCATCAAGCGCCTGTTCGAGCTCGAGGTTCCCGAGATTCTCGACGGCGTCGTCGAGATCAAGGCGGTGGCGCGCGAGCCGGGACATCGCAGCAAGATCGCCGTCGTGTCGAACGACCGCAACGTCGATCCGGTGGGTGCGTGCGTGGGCTCGAAGGGGTCGCGTGTTCGCATGGTCATGAACGAGCTCAGGGGCGAGAAGATCGACATCATCAAGTGGACCGAGGGGACGCAGGAGTTCGTGGCGAACGCTCTATCCCCGGCGAAGGTGAAGGAAGTCCAGCTTCATGCCGACGGTTCGACCGCGCTCGTGATCGTGCCGGACTACCAACTTTCGCTGGCGATCGGCAAGGAGGGGCAAAACGCACGCCTCGCGGCGCGCCTCACGGGACTCCGCGTCGACATCAAGTCCGAGACGCAAGTGAAGAGGGAAGCCGAGGAGACCGCGCCACCTGCCGCGACGGCCGCGGACGGTCCGGCCGAGTCGGTCGAGGAAACCTCATCGGTCGCCCCCCCGGCGGTCACCGGTGACTCGCCGGAGGAAACGGAGGCGCCGCCGCCGGCCGCGCCCGCCGATCCCGGCGAGCGACGCGAGGAGCGGGCGCCGGCCGAGTGAACCCGACGGTGCGGGGTTTCGGCAGCGCCGACTAAGATGGTGAACCGCGACGGTCCCATTCGAACTTGTACCGGCTGCCGCCGGCGCCGCCCTCAGCAGCTTTTGGTTCGGGTGGCACGGCGGGCGGACGGCTCGATCGAAATCGGGCACGGCGCGGGTCGCGGGGCATACGTCTGCTCCGATCGGCGGTGCATCGAGCGCGCATGGTCGTCGGGGGCTCTCCGCCGGGCACTACGGCACGAGGGCCCACTTCCGGAGGAGCTCCGGGCACGACTTTTCAGACGAGGTGAGGAAGGGACAGATGGCGAAGCCCAGGGTGCATGAGGTGGCGAAAGAGCTCGGGCTCTCCTCGAAAGAGGTGCTCGCGCACCTCGAGTCGATAGGGGAGGCGGCCAAGAGCCACTCTTCCACCATCGATGAGGAAGTTGCGGAGCGCGTCAAGGGCGAGCTTCGCAACGGGTCGCCCGCGCCCGAGGCCACGATTGTGCCCCCTCCGGAGCCGGCGCTCGAAGCGCCGCCTCCCACACGGGAGGGACCGGCCGATCCGCCGGCCTCGGTGGCGGAAGCACCGGCGTCGCCCGAACCGGAGTCGCCCGCGGCCGATACGGCCGTCGTCAAGGTTCACCACGGGATCACCGCCAAAGACCTGGCGGAGCGGATCGACGTGCCGGCACAGGAGATCGTGAAGGTCCTCCTCGGGGTGGGGGAGATGGTGACCGTGACGCAGTCGATGAGCGACGACGCGGTGTTGCTCGTTGCGGAGGAGCTCGGTAAGAACATCAAGGTGGTCGACCTCGACGAGGAGGAGGCCGCGTTCGAGGATGCCGAAGATGATCTCGACGGAGAAGACGCCGAGGTCATCACGCGTCCTCCGGTCGTCACGGTCATGGGCCACGTCGATCACGGAAAGACCTCGATACTCGACGCGATCCGCCAGACGAGCGTGGTCTCCGGCGAAGCCGGCGGCATCACCCAGCACATCGGTGCCTACCAGGTCGCGCTCGCCGACCGTCGGATCACCTTCATCGATACCCCCGGCCACGCCGCGTTCACGGCGATGAGGGCGCGCGGCGCGCAGGTCACCGACATAGCCGTGCTCGTGGTGGCTGCCGACGACGGCGTGAAGCCTCAGACGGTAGAGGCGATCGATCACGCCAAGGCGGCGGAGGTTCCGATCGTCGTCGCGGTTAACAAGATCGACAAGCCGGAGGCGGACGGTCAGCGGGTCCGCCAACAGCTATCGGACTACGGGCTGCTTCCGGAGGAATGGGGAGGCGACACCACCTACGTCGATGTCTCCGCGAAGGAACGGACGAATCTAGACACTCTCCTCGAGATGATCGCGCTCACTGCAGATCTCAATTTGGACCTCAAGACGAACGCATCGAGCCTGGCGCGAGGCGTGGTGATCGAGGCCCACCTCGACAAGGGCCGCGGTCCGGTTGCGACCGTCCTCGTCAAGCGAGGGTCGTTGTATCCCGGCGATGCCATCCTCGCGGGGACCGCGTGGGGACGCGTCCGCGCGATGCTCGATGACTTGGGTGCCCAGATCGATGAGGCCGGGCCGGGACAGCCGGTGCAGATCCTGGGCTGGCAATCGCTGCCCGACGCGGGAGACGAGTTTCGTGCCGTCGAGGACGAACGTGGTGCGAGGGACGTGGCGCAGGAACGGGGCCAGCATCGGCGCGAGGCCGAACTGGTGGCACAGCGACAGGTGTCCCTCCAGTCCCTGTTGTCGGCCGCCCGCGAGGGCGAGGTACCGGAACTCAATCTCCTCCTCAAAACCGACACGCACGGCTCGGTGGAGGCGCTCGAAGGCCAGCTCGAGAAGCTCGAGCAGGATCTCGTGCGCGTCAACGTGCTGCGCAGGGGCGTGGGCGCGATCACCGAGAACGACATCACGCTCGCGCAAGCGTCGAACGCCATTGTCATCGGCCTCGGGGTCGTGCCGACCGCACAAGCGCGTGCGCTTGCGGAAGAGGAAGGCGTCGACGTCCGCTCGTACCGGGTCATCTACAAGGCGGTCGAGGAGATCGAGGCGGCGGCGCGCGGCGTGCTGGGTCCCGAGAGCCGCGAGGTCTCGCTCGGACAGGCGGAGGTGCGCGCGACGTTCCGCGTCCCTCGTTCCGGCGTCGTGGCGGGTTGTTACGTGACCGACGGGATCATCCGGAGGAACGCCCGGATCCGGCTCGTCAGGGACGGGACGATCGTCTACGAGTCCGGAATTTCTTCGCTCAAACGCTTCAAGGACGACGTACGGGAAGTCGCCGCCGGCTACGAGTGCGGGATCGGCATCGAAGGCTTCCAGGACATAAAAGAAGGCGATGTAATCCAGGCCTTCGAGATACAGGAAGTCGCGCGCTAAGTTCGCCCCAGTTCATGTTTGTCGGCATCGGTCGCTACGAGCTGTTTCTTCCCGGCAGCGGATCGTTGAAGGACAAACGACAGGTGCTGCGGTCGGTATCGATGCACGTCCGTAAGAAATTCAACGTGTCGATCGCCGAGGTCGAGTATCAGAACCTATGGCAGCGCGCTGCCTTCGGCGTCTCTTGTGTGTCTGAAACCGCCGGTGGGTGTCGCAAGGTGATGCAGGAGGTCGAGAAGGCGATCGCGCGCAGTGCGCTCGACGGCGCGGAGATCATCGACCGCTCGCTGGAAGTCCTCTCCCTCAAGGATCTGACGGAATGAGCCAGCGTCTGGAAAAGGTGCAGAAGCTCGCCAAGGAGGTGCTGGGTGAAGCCATGCAGGGCCTCAAGGATCCGCGCATCGGTTTCGTCACGGTCACCGCGGTCAGGATCTCCGCCGATCTGCGCCACGGGCGCGTGTTCGTGTCGGTTCTGGGGAGCGACGAGGAAAAGGCGGCCACGATGGCCGGGCTCGAAAGCGCAAAACCGTATCTTCGGACCGAGGTGGGGCGACAGATGCGTATGAAGTACACGCCGGAGCTGGTATTCGAGCTCGACGAAGGCGTCGAAGTCGCCGCCCGCGTCGAGGAGATCATCAGGCGCCTGCACGACGACGAGCGATCGCGTGAGGGGCACGCGTGAGCGACCCCCGTGACGCACCCGATTGGGAGAAGGTGGTAGCGGCCTTGGCCGCCGCCGGCACGGTGACCGTCGCGACGCACATCAACCCCGATGGCGACGCGATCGGTTCGTTGCTGGGGGCCTCGTTGGGCCTTCGAGCCGTGGGAAAGGCGACGCTCGCATCGTGGGGAGATCGTCCGGCGAAGGTTCCCGAAGCGTACGCGTTTCTTCCGGCATCGAATTCCGTAGTTCAACCGGAGGAAGTTCCCGCCACCGACGTTTTTCTCGCGCTCGATTGCGGCGGTGCAGATCGTCTCGGCGACCTGGAACCAACGGCGGCGGCCGCAGGGTGCTCGATCAATATCGATCACCACCCCGGCAACGATTTGTTCGGAACGCTCAACGTCGTCGTCGAAGATGCATCTTCGACCGCGGAGATCGTCGTCCGGCTCCTCGAAGATCTCGGCGCGCCGATCGACCGCGACATCGCCACCTGTCTCTACACCGGAATCGTCACCGACACCGGCCGCTTCCAGTACGCAAACGCGACTCCCGAGGTGCTCGTGCTGGCGGCCGGCCTCCTTCGGAAAGGGGTGGATGCGCCCCGCATCGCTCAGGAGGTCTTCGAATCGGCGCCGTTCAATTCTCTGAAGCTCACCGGAATCGTTCTCGAGCGGGCGCGCCTCGACGAAGACATGGGCTTCGTGTACTCATGGCTGACTCTCGACGACCTGAACGCCACCGGAGTCGAGGCCGAGGAGACCGACAAGCTCATCGACAGCGTGCGCGCCACGCGGGCCGCCGATGTCGCCGCGATGTTCAAAGAGCGGCCCGACGGGACCTATCGCGTGAGCCTTCGTTCGAAGGGTCCGAGAAGTGTGGGTGTGATCGCGCGCGCGAACGGGGGCGGAGGCCACGAGCTCGCGGCCGGCTTCACCGTGTCCGATGTCGCGACCGGCGTGAAGCTGATCCTCGACGGCCTCGCGCGCCGGGAGGCGTGACGTGGACGGCCTCTTGGTGATCGACAAGCCGCGTGGGATGACGTCCCACGACGTCGTCGACCGAATCCGGAGGCTGCTCGGGACCCGGCGCGTGGGACACGGAGGAACGCTCGACCCGGACGCAACCGGGGTGCTCCTCGTGGGCGTAGGGAAGGCGACGCGCTTCCTGCAGTTCGCACAGGCCGCGCCCAAGCGCTACACCGTTTCGTGCAGGTTCGGAACCACGACCACGACCCAAGATGCATCGGGAGATATCGAGGTACGCCGTGATGCATCGGCGCTCACCGAGGATCGCGTGCGCGGTGTGCTCCATCACTTCACGGGAGAGATCGATCAGATCCCTCCCATGGTGTCGGCCGTCAAGGTCGGAGGGGAGCGCCTGTACAAAAAGGCGAGACGAGGTGAAGAGGTGGAACGTCCGGCGCGCCGCGTCGTAATCCACGATCTTTCCCTCGTGACCTTCTCGCCTGCCGCGGAGCCGGAGGCGTTTCTCGACGTGCGCTGCTCGGGCGGAACGTACGTGCGCACGCTCGTCCACGACCTCGGCGAGCGGCTCGGGGTCGGCGCCTTCGTCCTCGACCTCAGACGGACGGAGGCCGGAGGCTTCACGCTTGCCGACGCCGTCCCGCTCGAGGACGCCGGCTCCCGCAACCTGCTTCCGCTGGCGGAGGTGGTGCGCGATCTGCCGAGCGTCACCGCCTCCGCCGACGAGGCCGTGCTCGTGTCGCACGGACGACCGCTGCCGGCGCGCGCACCGGCCGTGGAGCATGCGCCCGTGGCCGTGCTGTGCGACGGCCGCCTCCTCGGTGTCTACCGCCGGCGGGGTGACCTGCTGCATCCAGATCGTGTCGTGCCACAATGAAGGTCACCTACGGCCGGGATGCACTCGAAGCTCCGGAAAGCGGGGCGGGGGTCACCATCGGCACGTTCGACGGGGTTCACCTCGGGCACCGGACGCTGATCGCAGCCACCATCTCGGCGGCTCGGGAGCGAAACGTCCCCGCGTGTGTGGTGACGTGGGATCGCCACCCGTTCGAGACCCTGCGGCCGTCGTCGGCACCGCCCCTCATCACATCACCGGAGCGAAAGCTGGAGTTGCTCGCCGGCACCGGCATCGCCCGGGTTGCCGTCCTTCCGTTCGATTCTGAATTCGCATCGTGGCCTCCGGAGAAGTTCGTGCTCGACGTTCTGGTGAAGGGGTTGGGCGCGCGCGTCGTGATCGTGGGTGACGGGTGGCGGTTCGGGCACCGGGCCGCCGGCGACGTCCCTCTCCTTGCCCGGCTCGGTCGAGAGTTCGGCTTCGATGCGCACGCGCTCGACCTGAGACCGGATGCAGGGGAGCCGGTATCGAGCTCGCGCGTTCGCACCGCGGTCGCCGGCGGCAACCTCGACACCGCACACTTGCTCCTCGGACGTCCGTTCGACATCGACGGCGAGGTCGTTCGAGGTGATGCGAGGGGCAAAGACCTTGGCTTTCCAACCGCAAACATCGCACCGGATCCGGCGCTCGTGCGCCCTCCTCGCGGCGTGTACGCATGCCGGGCGCGTTTCGAGGAATCGTGGTTTGCGGCCGCGGTCAACGTCGGCGTCAATCCGACGTTCGGCGGCGCCGCTCCGGTGCGGATCGAGGCTTACCTTCTCGGCTTCGACGGGGATCTCTACGGACGGACGATTCGAATCGAGTTTCTCCGGCGTCTGCGCGACGAGCACCGGTTCGACTCGGCCGATGCGCTGATCGAGCAAATGCGCCGCGACGTGGACGAGACCCGGGCCATAGTCGACGACCCGCGGCTTTCTGATAGGTAAAGGCGATGGGAAATCAGGCGCGCCGGCGGGCGGAGGCGGAGCGGGCAAAGCGGCGGCGGGGGATAACGGTCGGTCTGGTTGTAGTCGCCGCGGCCGCTATAGCCGGAGTCATGGGGTGGCGAGCGCTGTCGGGGGGGGCCCCGGCGGAGGCGGCCATTCAATGGGAGCTTGCCGACGTCGAACTCGAGGTTGTCCTTCCGGATGATCCGGATGCGTCGCAATTCCAGGGGCGGGGCTACCGAGTCATGTTCGACGCCGACTGGCGGGGCGACGCCGAAGAGCCGCCCCGGCGCGCGCTTCCCTGCACCCTCACGGTCGAGGATGAACGCGGAAATACCCTGACGGAGACCGACTTCGGCCTGTTCGTGGGCGGGGAGGGGGTGACGACCACGTGGAACCCAACCCCTATCGCCGATGCCGACCTGGCCGCGATTCCGGCGGCCGCGGATCTGTCGTGCGAGTCGCACGAGAGCGGCGCCTACAACGTGTCCAACCTGCGGGTCGTCCGGGGATGGCTCGTGACGTACACCGCCGCGTGGGCGGGTGACGGCTCCCCGCAGACCGCCGCGTGCGAGGTCCGTCTGGTCGGGGCCGACGATCCGGACACCTCGGTCTTCGACTTTCCGGTCGCACTCTCCGAGGACGACGACGGCACCCCGGAAACCTTTGCCGCTCCGGTCGACGAGTTGACGTTTCCGCCGGAGGACGGGGTGCTCGATTGCGACCTCTCCGACGACCAGATCATCGATGAGTGACCGGAGCGGCCGTCTGGTAGCATTAGCCGGCCCGACGGCAGGATTTGCCGCGGTCGCAGCCGTCTCAGATGAGACATTTCTGATGTGAAAGGAACCGCAGACGCGCATGGCGCTGGTCAAAGACGAGAAGCAGGAAATCATTCGCGCATACGCCCGCACCGACGGGGATACCGGCTCGCCGGAGGTGCAGATCGCCGTGCTCAGCCGTCGAATCGGGGAACTGACCGAACATCTGAAGACGCATTCGAAGGACCACCATTCCCGCCGCGGCCTCTTGCGACTGGTGGGGCGCCGCCGCCGCCTCCTCGAATACCTGAGGCGCGAGGACGTCGAGCGCTACCGCTCGATCGTGGCCAAGCTCGGTTTGCGCAGGTAGTTCTGCCACCGACCCCACGGAAAGGAGCGGCCGGACCGAACACCCACCCTTAGCACGGACGGAAGAGAGGGCCGGCCCGGCGGCCGGTCGTCAGTTCAAGTCCATCCCCCGTGGGGTGGTCTTCCTACTGAGGATCGACCCGGCGCTGGTTCCTCTCGCAGACGGCCCGCAACGGCCCAACAAGGAGGAACAGTCTCTATGCAACCCGAACCAAAAGTCGTCGAACGCAAAATCGGCGACGAAGTTTTCCGTCTCGAGTCGGGCCGCGTGGCCGGACAGGCGAACGGTGCAGTCATCGCATCGGCAGGTGAATCGACCGTTCTCGCAACGGCCACGTCGTCACCGCCTCGGGGCGACGCCGATTTCTTTCCGCTCACGGTCGACGTCGAGGAGCGAATGTACGCGGCGGGAAAGATCCCCGGCGGGTTTTTCCGGCGCGAGGGTCGCGCCACCGAAAAGGCGATTCTCAACGCGCGGCTGATCGATCGTCCGATTCGCCCGGCATTCCCCGATGGGTTCCGGCACGAGGTCCACGTGGTCGTCACGACCCTGGCGGTCGACGGCGAGAATCCGACCGACGTCGTAGCCGTGAATGCCGCGTCCGCCGCCCTCGCGGTGTCGGACATTCCCTTCGAAGGGCCGGTCGGGTGTGTCCGCATGGCGCACCTCGGCGGCGAGTGGCTTCCGAACCCGACGTATGAAGAGCTTGAAGGGGCGACCATCGAGCTGGTGGTGGCGGGCCGCCGCAATCGCGGCGGCGACGTCGACATCATGATGATCGAGGCGGGCGGCTCCGAGCGCTTGTTCGATCTGGTCGACGAAGGCGCCCCCGCCCCCGACGAAGAAATCCTCGCCGACGGCATCGAACAGTCGAAGCAGCACATCGCGGATGCGATCGACGTGCAGCTCGAGCTCATGGAGGCGGCCGGGAAGCCGAAGGGCACCATCCAGGGCGACGCTCCGGACTATCCGCTGTTCGTCGATTACGGCGAAGACGTAGTCGAGCGGGTTGCCGCCGAGGCCGAAACCGCCCTCCGAGAGGCCGTCGCGATAACCGTCAAAAAGGATCGCCGCGCGCGTATCTCCGAGGTGGAGAAGGAAGTCATCGCGCGCCTTGCGGGAGAGTTTCCGGAGCGTGAGCGGGAACTTCGTGCCGCGCTGCGTTCGTTGACGAAAAAACTGGTGCGCCGCCGCATCATCGAGGAAAATGTTCGCCTCGACGGGCGCCGAAGCGACGAGGTACGTTCGATCTGGTCGCAGGTCGGCGTCATCCCGCGCGTCCACGGATCCGGTCTCTTCACGCGCGGCGAGACGCAGGCGCTGTCACTCACGACGCTCGGCATGCAGCGTATGGAGCAGATGGTCGACGACCTGTCGCCCGACGACCGCAAGCGTTACATGCATCACTACAACTTCCCGCCGTACTCCACCGGTGAAGCGGGTTTCATGCGCGGGCCGAAGCGCCGCGAGATCGGTCACGGTGCGCTTGCCGAAAAGGCGCTGTTGCCGGTGATCCCTTCGAAGGAGGATTTTCCGTACGCCGTGCGCGTTGTGAGCGAGATCCTGTCGTCGAACGGTTCCACATCGATGGCGTCGGTGTGCGGTTCGTCGCTGTCGCTCATGGATGCGGGAGTCCCCCTCCGCGGCGGGCGCCACGTAGGCGGCGTGGCGATGGGGCTCATCGAGGACAACGGAACGTTCGTGACCTTGACCGACATTCTCGGTGACGAAGATGCCTTCGGCGACATGGACTTCAAGGTTGCCGGTACGGAAGAGTTCGTCACCGCGCTCCAGCTCGACACGAAGATCGAGGGAATTCCCGCCGATGTCCTGCGCAGTGCGCTTAGGGCGGCGAAAGTGGCGCGGCTACACATCATCGAGCAGATGAACAAAGCCATCTCGTCGCCGCGGGAGGAACTCGCACCACTGGCACCGCGCGTCATGTCGATTCAAGTGCCCGTAGACAAGATCGGCGAAGTCATCGGTCCGAAGGGCAAGAACATCCAGATGATCCAGCAAATGACCGGCGCGGAGATCGACATTCAGGACACCGGAACGATCTTCATCGGCTCTGCCGGGCAAGAAGGTGCCGAGCGTGCCGCCCAGATGATCGAGGAGACGGTCAACCCCAAGCTTCCGGAAGTCGGGGAGCGCATCCCCGGACAGGTTGTGAACACGACGACCTTCGGGGCGTTCGTCAACATCGCCCCTAATCGCGACGGGTTGGTGCACATCTCGAAGCTGGGTGAGGGTCGCATCGAGCGCGTCGAGGACGCAGTGTCGGTCGGCGACATGATCGAGGTCGAGGTTTCCGAGATCGATCCTCAGGGCCGGATCAATCTCACGCCCGTGGCGTGGCTCGAGCGTCAGGTCGAGGGCGGAAAAACCCTCGAAGAGGCGCGCGCACAGGCGGTCGGCGGCGGGAAGGGAGGCCGTGATCGCGATCGGGGTCGCGGCGACCGCGGCGACCGCGGCGGACGCGATCGCGGCGGACGCGGGGGTGATCGCGGTGGTCGCGGCGGCGACGGCGGCCGCCGGGAGCGCGCCCCGCGGATGGGGGACTGATGACCGAATTTCGCAGGACCACGCTCGACTCGGGCGTCACGATCGTCTCGGAGCGCATGAGCGAAGTTCGCTCTGCCACGGTCGGCTTCTGGTTCGATGTCGGAGCGCGGGATGAGCCCGATTCACTTGCCGGCACCTCGCATTTTCTCGAACACCTGTTGTTCAAGGGGACTCCCAGCCGAAGCGCGAAGGACATTGCCAACGCGTTCGATGCCGTCGGCGGTGACGTGAATGCATTCACCGGCAAGGAATACACGTGCTATTACTCGCGCGTTCTCGACGCGGACCTTCCGATGGCGATGGAAGTCCTGTCGGACATGATCTCGAACTCGATTCTCGATCCCGCCGAATTCGAGAGCGAGCGCAAGGTCATCCTCGAGGAGATAGCGATGCACGAGGATGCGCCGGACGAACTCGTTCACGACCTCTTTTATCGATCGATGTGGGACGGCCACCCGCTGGGCAGGCCGGTCCTCGGTTACAACGACACGATCGGTGCCGTGGCGCGCGATCAGGTCCACGACTACTGGCACGAGCGCTACTCGCCGCCGAACCTCGTCGTTGCCGCCGCGGGCCACCTCGAGCACGACGCACTCGTTCAGCAGGTGGAGACCCTCTTCCCGCACAGCAGCGGCCGCAAGACGTTGCGGAGCGGCGGCGCCCCCACCACCAGCAAGGGGGTCAAGGTCCACCGGCGCCCGACCGAGCAGGCGCACATCGTCATCGGGACGGAGGGCCTCCCGCGCAGTCACGACGACCGGCATGCGCTGGCGGTCCTGGACACTATCCTCGGCGGAGGCATGTCGTCCCGGCTGTTCCAGGAGGTGCGCGAGAAACGAGGCCTCGCATACTCCGTTTATTCCTACCGGGCCATGTTTGCCGACACCGGCACCTTCGTCGTGTATGCGGGAACCACTCCGCAAAACGCGGAGACCGTCATCGACATCGTGCTCGCGGAAATCGACGGCATCCTGAAGGCGGGTGTGACTCCGGCCGAGCTGGAGCGCGCAAAGGGGCATCTAAAGGGGTCGCTCGTTCTCTCGGGCGAGGACCCGAGCAGCCGCATGAACCGTCTCGGAAAGGCGCAGCTCACGACCGGCGAAATCCTCTCCATCGACGAGCTGATCGATCGCTTCGACGCGCTTACCGGAAGCGACATCGAGCGCGTCGCTCGGAACGTCCTCGGGTCCGGGAGCTTCCGCGTGCAGGTGGTCGGCCCCTTCGACGAGGACTCGTTCGACCGCTACGCGGCGTGACGCCATGGGCATTCCCGTCGGCGTCATCGGTTACCGAGGCCGGATGGGGAGCGAGGCATGCGCCGCGATCGAGGCGGACGAAGACCTCGAGCTTGCGGCGCGCGTCGGCCGTGGCGATTCGCTCGATTCACTGAGCGGCTGCGCGGTCGCGGTCGACTTGACGACGCCGGACGCGGTTGCGGGGAACGTTCGTCACCTCATAGACACGGGGATCCACGGAGTCGTCGGGACGTCGGGCCTCACTCCCGACGATCTCGGCGTTCTCGACGAGGCCGCCCGGCTTCGCGACGTGCGGGTTCTCGTTGCTCCTAACTTCGCGGTGGGGGCGGTCGTCATGATGACGCTTGCCGCCAAGGCGGCACCGTACTTTCAGAGCGCCGAAATCGTCGAGCGGCACCACGCGCGGAAGGTGGATGCGCCGTCGGGAACTTCGCTGAGGACGGCGCAGCTGATGAATGCGGGACGGCTTATCCCGTGGGACGCGGCGAGTGGTGAAGGCGAATCAATTCGCGGCGCCCGCGGCGGTGACGCAGACGGGGTCAGGATTCATTCCTTGAGGATGTCGGGCTCGGTTGCCCACCAGGAGGTGATCCTCGGAGGAACCGGGGAGACCTTGACCATCCGACACGACAGTCTCGACCGAGCGTCGTTCATGCCCGGCATTCTCCTTTCGGTGAAGCGCGTCGCGAGCCTTCCTCCCGGCGTGACCGTCGGGCTCGAGCATTTGCTCGACCTCTAATGAGAGGAGTATTCCTCCTCGCAGGGTCACTTCTCTTCGTCACGGTCGGCTGTTTCGCCGATGCCGAGGTCACGCCGAGCGGCAAGGGCCTCCCACAGGTGGAGGTGGAGTTTCCGGCGAACGCGCCGGCCGGGTCCGTGACGAATGCGACCTTCACCGTTACGAACCCCGGCCCCGGCGACATGACCGGCGTGGCGATCACATTTGCCCGCGTGGGCAACTTCTACCCGATCGTCGACGTCGCCTCGGGGGGCGAGAATCCCGCGGTCGTGAGCGTCGACCCCGAACCTACCCACGTCGACCGCGCCGGCGTCGTGTACCGCTTTGGAGGTCTGCCGGAAGGGGAGAGCGCGGTCTATCGTTTTGGGCTCGTCGTCCCCCAAAGACGCGGGCAGGCCGCCAACTCGGTGACGGTCTCGGCGGCGGAGGACCTCGAACGGATTAGAGGTCTCCGGCTGGAAACCGTCGTCCAATAGCCGTTGCGCCGGTAGTGTGAGGACTGAGTTGTCGCGCCATATGTCTCGGCGAACGGAGAGGTGAAGGCGATGGGAACGACGCGGTTCGGAGAGGTCATCACTGCGATGGTGACACCGTTCGCAACGGACGGGTCGTTGGATACGAAAACCGCCCGGCGTCTTGCGGCTCATCTCGTGGAACATGGATCCGACGGAATCGTCGTTTGCGGCACGACGGGAGAGTCCCCCACGCTGTCGCATGCGGAAAAACTGGAGCTGTTCGAAAGTGTCGTCGACGAGGTCGGCGACCGAGCGAGCGTGATCGCCGGCACCGGCACCTACAACACGGCCGAATCCGTGGACTTGACGCGGCGGGCATCCGACCTCGGCGTCGACGCGTGCCTCGTCGTTACCCCCTACTACTCGCGACCGCCGCAGAATGGGCTGCTGTCGCATTTCCGCGCGGTCGCCGACGCCAGCGCGGTGCCGCTCGTTCTGTACGACATCCCCGGACGCACCGGCCGCCGCATCGAGCGAGACACCCTGGTGGAGCTCGCCGGCCACGAGCGAATAGTCGCGGTGAAGGACGCAATCGGCGATGCGGGTGAAACCGCCCGTGTCCGGGCCGCGCTCGATCGCGCCGGCCGCTCCGACTTCGAGATCCTGTCGGGCGACGACCCGCTCCTTCTTCCGCATCTCGCGGCCGGCGCGATCGGGATCGTGTCGGTCTGCTCCCACCTGGTGGGCGATCGCATCAAGAGGGTGCTGGGTGCATGGAATGCGGGGGACGTCGAAGAGGCACGGGCACGCTATCTCGATCTCCTGCCGTTGTTCGCCGTCATCATGGGAGTTACGTCGAGTCCCATTCCGGTAAAGGCGGCTCTCGGAATGCTCGGAATCGACGTCGGCGACCCGCGTCTTCCGCTCGTTCCTGCGACGGAACAGGAGCGGTCGTCGATTCGCACCGCGCTCGAGGCGGCCGGCCTGCTGTGATGCGCCCCCAGTCTCCAACGAGGATTCTCTTCATGGGAGGCATGGGGGAGGTCGGCAGGAACATGCTCGCGGTCGAATCCGAGGGCAAGCTCCTCGTGCTCGACTGCGGCCTGTCGTTTCCCACCGACGAAATGCTCGGGGTAGACCTGGTCCTTCCGGATTTCTCGTACGTGGCGGAGCGCGCCGATGACTGCGTCGGTGTTGTTTTGACGCACGGCCACGAGGATCACGTCGGCGCGCTGTCGTGGTTTCTCAGAGACGTGCCGGTTCCCGTCTTCGGAACTGCATTGACGCTCGGGATGATCCGCCGCCGACTCGACGAGCACGGCGCACGGGCGGACACGATCGAGGTTGTGGCGCCGGGGGAGCGGACGATCGGCCCCTTCAGGTGCCGGTTCCTCGCGGTCTCTCACTCGATCCCGGATTCGGTAGCGGTCTCGGTCGATACCCAGCATGGACGAGTGGTCTATACGAGCGACTTCAAGCTCGACGACAACCCCATCGACGGGCGCAGAACCGACGTGGCCGGCTTCCGTTCGCTCGGCGATGAGGGTGTCGATCTGCTGCTGGCCGATTCGACGAATGCGGAGCGCGCGGGAAGGACCCCCAGCGAAGCCATCGTCGGCGACGAGCTGAGGCGGATCTTCGGAATCGCGGAGCGGAGAATCGTCGTCGCCTGCTTCGCCTCGAACCTCCATCGGATCCAGCAGGTGTGCGAGGCCGCCGAGGAGGTCGGGCGCAAGGTTGCGTGCGTAGGGCGTTCCATGGTCGCGAATGCGGAGGTCGGTCGAGAGCTCGGGCATCTGCGCATCAGATCCGATACTTTGTTTTCGGTCGACGATCTCGATGCGCACGCGCCCGAAAACACGGTCGTCTTGTGCACCGGCTCCCAGGGCGAGCCGTTCTCCGCACTGTCGCTGATCGCGGCCGGCGACCACAAGCGGGTGAAGGTTGCCGAGGGGGACACCGTCATCTTGTCCGCGCATCCGATCCCGGGGAACGAATCCGCGGTGCACCGCGTGCTGAACGGCCTCTATCGCGCCGGGGCAGAGATCTATCACTCCGGAACGAGCCCGGTTCACGTTTCGGGGCACGGTGCTTCGGACGAACTCGCCGAGATGATTCGGACCGTGCGTCCGCACCATTTCGTCCCGGTGCACGGGGAGTACAGACAGTTGGCGCTCCACGCGCGCCTCGCCGAGCGGGAGGGGGTCCCGGGGGACCGCATCACTATCGTCGAGGACGGCGACACGCTTGTGCTGGAGGACGGACGCGTGCGCCGGGGGGAGGCGATCCCGCACGGCATGGTGCTGGTCGACGGTCTCGGCGTGGGCGACGTCGGGCCGGTCGTGCTCCGGGACCGGCGGCTGCTCGCGGCCGACGGAATCCTCATCTGTGTCGTGACGATCGACGCAAGGAACGGCGAGATCCTTGCGGGCCCCGACCTCATCAGCCGCGGGTTCGTCTTCGAAGACGAGTCGCGAGGCTTTCTCGACGACGCCGCCGACCGGGTACTCACCGCCCTCGAAGGCCTCGAGCGGGACGGCGTGACCGACTGGACGACGATCAAGAAGAGCGCCCGCTCGGCATTGGGCGAATTCGTGTGGCAGGAGACCCGCCGCCGCCCGATGATCATGCCCATCGTCATGGAGGTCTGAGCCGGCGCGTCCGCCCGTCCGCCCGTGCAAATCCTGTTCGCTCTGTGCATTACTGTTACTGTTGTTAACGGTTTTCGGCTACGAGTCGACGAGAAAGCACCGAGGTGAGGCAGTTGGCGACGAGTTCGCGCCGGCGCACGTCGTCGAAGAAGGGCCGGTCGAGATCGCGGCCGCGCCCCTCTCACGCGCGCCGCCCGGCGAACAAGAGGCGGCCGCCGCCGCGCCGGATGGCCCCCCGCCGGAAGAAGCAGCGTGGGGTGGCGGCGACGGTCGGGCGCGCCTCGCTCGGCGCGGCCCGCGCCGGAGGGGGCCTGCTCAGGTGGACTTTCGTCGCGCTCCGGGGGGCCCCGGCCGAAGCGTGGGGGGTGTTCACGATATTTGCCGGCGCGGTGGCGACGGTCGGCGTTGCCGGAGACGGGGCGGGCCCGGTGGGCGGCGGAATGGAACACCTCGCTCGGCTTCTGTTCGGTGTCCTTGCCGCGGTCGTTCCCGCCCTGATCGTCGCGGCGGGGATCTTCATCGTCGTTTCTCGCCTGCGCGCCCACGCCGGGCGCTTCGTCGCAGGGTCGCTGCTCTGCCTGTGCTCGGTGGCGGCGATGGTACATCTCATGCGGGGCAACAAGAGGGTATCCGCGCCCCTCGAGGTGCTCGAGCGAGTCGGCGGCGTCACGGGTGCACTGCTCGCGCGTCCGGCTTCGGATGTGCTCGGGATATGGGGGGCGTGGCTGCTCCTGCTGGTCGTATTCGGTCTCGGGGCGATGGTGGTGACGCGCACGCCGCTGGCGCGGGTCACGTCGTTGCTCCGGGCGGGAGGCGCCGCGGTCGGCGGTTTCGCAATGGGCCTGGCTGCGCGCGTGGACCTCGCCGACGAAGAAGTTGACGAAGAGGCGAACGCCGGATCCTCGGAGCGCGAGGAGGGTCGCGAGCCGCTTTCGCCGCGCCGCCGGCGCGTCGGGCGCGCGGCGACGGTCGACTCCGAGCCGGTGGTCGACTCCGAGCCGGCGGTGCCGGGAAAACCCACCCAGCTCGCGATGCCGGTCGGCGATTCCGGCGACTACAAGCTGCCGCCGCCCGAGCTACTGGCGCAAGGCGCCGGCGGCGAGGTATCGCTTCGCTCCGTGGAGGAGACGCAGCGAGCGCTCGAGGAAACGCTCGCGCAGTTCAGCGTCGACGCCTCCGTTACCGGTTATACCGCCGGTCCGACCGTCACCCGCTTCGAGATCGAACTCGGGCCCGGCGTGAAGGTGAATCGGGTTCTGTCGTTGTCGAACGAGGTCAAATACGCGCTTGCCTCGGGCGAGCTCAGGTTTCTGGCGCCGATCCCGGGCCGGAGCGCCATCGGCGTGGAGGTTCCGAATCGGACCAAACGGATCGTGACCCTGGGAGACGTGCTCAAGAGCACCGAGGCCCAGCGGAACCGCCACCCCCTTGCGGTTGCGCTCGGGGTCGATATCTCGGGCGAGGCGGTCATGGCGAACATCACCGAGTTCCCGCACGTGCTGATAGCCGGCGCCACCAACTCCGGTAAGTCTTCGTGCATGAACTCGATGATCACCTCGGTTCTCACGCGCGCACGCCCCGACCAGGTAAGGATGATCCTCATCGACCCCAAGCGTGTCGAGTTGACACACTTTCAGGGCGTTCCACATCTGCTCACGCCGGTCGTGACACAGCCGAAGAAAGCTGCGAGCGCGCTCGGCTGGGTCGTGCGCGAAATGGAGATGCGCTACGAAATCCTGGCTCATTACGGGATGCGCAACCTCGAGTTCTACAACGACGCGGTGGCTCGGGGCGGCCTCGTCAAACGTTCGGACGACGACCCCGATCCGGGTCCGCTTCCGTACATCCTCGTCGTGGTCGACGAGCTTGCCGACCTCATGATGGTCGCGCCGCGCGATGTCGAGGCTGCTATCTGCCGCATTGCGCAAATGGCGCGCGCGGTCGGCATCCATCTCGTGATCGCGACGCAGCGGCCGTCGGTGGACGTCGTCACCGGAGTCATCAAGGCGAACGTCCCGTCGCGAATCGCGTTCAGCGTCGCCAGCCAACAAGACTCTCGGGTCATCCTCGATCAGGGCGGCGCCGACAAGCTCGTCGGCCAGGGGGACATGCTCTTTCTCCATGCGAACTCGTCGCGGCCCCGTCGTATCCAGGGCGCATGGGTCACGGAGAAAGAGATCGCCGCGATCGTCGGCCACAGCCGCCGGCAGGGAGACCCGAGCTACGTGGAGGGCGTCACCACGGAGGAGCCCTCGGGGGCGCTCGGCGCCGGCGCCGCGGGCGGTGACGACGACGATCTCCTGCAGGAGGCGCTGGACCTCGTCGTGCGTTCCCGGCTCGGCTCGACCTCGATGCTGCAGCGGAAGTTGAAGGTGGGCTTTGCACGTGCCGGGCGTCTTATGGATCTGCTCGAGCAGCGCGGCGTCGTGGGTCCGTCGCAGGGCTCCAAGCCGCGCGATGTCTTGATGACCGTCGACGAGCTCGACGACACGCTCGCGGCGGCGCATGCGCACGACGACGCTTCCTCCTAGCCGCGGCGCCGCGCTTCGGTCCCACACGCCGGCCCGGAAGAACGCCACGGTTTCGTTCCTATAATGGCCGTTTCGTCGCGAGATGGGTTGTCCCGACGGATGGAGGATCGTGGCCGGACCCCAGACGATGGGCGCATACCTGCATTCCGCTCGACGCAGGCGACGAGTGAGCGTGGAGCGGGCGGCAGAGGACACAAAGATTCGCGCCGACTACCTGATGCGGATGGAGTCGGACGAATTCGACTTCCTCGCGCCCGCATACGTGCGCGGGTTCCTCAAGACTTATGCGAAGTACCTGCGTGTCGATCCCGATCCGCTGATCCACGAGTACGAGCGACGCTATGCGGTGCGGTCGCTCGATACCGCGCACCTGCTTGCCGAGGGCAGTCGTCGCAACGCCTCGCCCGGTCCTCGCAAGATCAATAGCTGGACGGTGGCGGGCGCCGCCGCCCTGGTCGTGATCGTGGCGCTGGGACTAATCGGCGTGACCCAGGGACGAAACGACTCCCCCCAGCAGGTGGCGGAGCGGGGGGGCGAATCAAACGAGGAGTCACAAGCGCCCGCCCCGGAGGAGACGACGACCCCCGACGGGAGCCCCTCGCCGGCGGAGACGGAAGACGAACTTGCGCTTGCCGACGGCGTGGAGGTGACGATCGACGCGACCCGCAGTGATTGCTGGGTCGACGTCACCGCCGACGGGACAAAGTTGTGGAGCGACACGATTCCTGCCGGGTCCTCCCAGACCTTCACTGCGGAGAAGGGAATGACGATCATCCTGGGGTTCCCGCAGGGGGTCGACCTCATCGTCAACGGACGGAGCTTCGGCGCGCCGGGGGGTCCCGATCCGGTGACCATCAAGCTGCCGGACGACATCGACAGCCTCTAACGGGCCGTACCCTCTACGCATATGTCCAAGGTTGCAATCGTTACGCTCGGCTGTCCGAAGAACGCCATCGACTCGGAAGGACTGGGTGGTCTTCTCGCGGCGGGCGGTCACGAAGTCGGGGACGCACCAGAGCGGGCCGAGATCGTCCTCGTAAACACGTGTGGATTCATCGATCCGGCGCGCCGCGAAACTATCGAGGAAGTCCTGGAGCTGGCGGAACTGAAAGAGACGGGAAATCTCAAGGGGCTCGTGATGACCGGATGTCTCGTCGCCCGATCTGCACCCGAGCTTGCAGAGTCGCTTCCGGAGGTCGACGCACTGATCGATTTTGCCGCGTACCCACGCATCTCGAAGATCGTCGACGACATCGCATCGGGGGAGGCCACCGAACGAATCCACGGCACCCCCGGAACGCGCTTCGATCCCGCTTATTGGGACGCGACGATCGCCGCAAGTCCGCGCCTCCGTTTCGGCGTCGCGCCGTGGGCGTACGTCAAGATCGCAGAGGGGTGCGACCGAGGCTGCACCTTCTGCGCGATCCCGCTGATGCGCGGGAAGTTCCGGAGCCGCGATCCGAAGACGATCGAGGACGAGGCGCGGCGGCTCGCCGCACAGGGAGTATCCGAGTTGTCTCTCGTGAGCCAGGACTCCGTCATGTGGGGACGCGACATCGATTCGGGCGATCTCGTCTCTCTCCTCGGCCGTCTCGAGCGCGTCGACGGAATCCGGCGTATCCGCCTGATGTATCTGCACCCGCAGGGTGTCACCGATGCACTGGTCGACGCCGTCCTTTCGTCGGAGGTCGTGACCCACTACTTCGATCTCTCGCTGCAGCATGTGGCTCGAGGGGTCCTGAAGGGTATGGGCCGATGGGGAGATCGCGCTCGATTCCAGGCTCTGATCGAACGAATCCGAGGGCGCGATCCGCTGGCCGGGGTCCGAGCCACTTTCATCATGGGTTTTCCCGGCGAGCGGGAGAAAGACGTATCCGAGGTGGAAGGTTTCGTCGGAGACAACGACCTCGATTGGATCGGCGTCTTCACCTATTCGCCCGAAGAAGGAACACGTAGTGCCTCGTTCGACCTGCAGGTCGATCCGGTCGCGGCACGTGAACGCACGGGGCGCATGACGAGTGCCGCCGACATCGCCATGGACCGGCGGGCGCGGTCGTTGATCGGTGAACAGTTTGAAGTGCTGGTCGAGCGTTTCGACCTTGCGGACGGTGTCTGGTTCGGTCGCTCCCCGCGCGAAGCTCCCGAGGTCGACGGCGAAATCGCAATCGACGGCGGGGGAGAAATGCGGGTCGGCGACTACGTGCGCGTGGAGATCACGGGAAATACGGGTGCCGACCTCGCCGGACGACGCATTCGGTGAACGTTCCGAACGCGATCACGGTCGGACGCGTTCTGCTCGTGCCGGTGTTCCTGGCTCTCGCCTATCGAGGATCGGATACCGCCTCGGCCCTTGCGCTCGGCGTGTTCGTGATTGCGTCGGCATCCGACTCACTCGACGGTTACCTTGCGCGCAGAGCAAACCTCGAGTCGCGCATGGGAGCGTTCCTCGACCCGCTCGCCGACAAGCTGCTGGTCTTCTCCGCCCTGTTCGTGCTGGTCGATCTGCGCGCCTTTCCGCTGTGGGCCGCGCTCCTCATCGTGATGAGAGAGATCGGCGTTCAGCTGCTTCGCAGCATGATCGTGAACGCGGGAGGAACGCTCCCTGCGTCACGGCGCGCCAAGGAAAAGACGGTTCTGCAGATCGCGATGGTCTGTTGGTGGCTGATTCCATGGGAGGGCATCAACTTGATGCACACGGTTCTGCTCGCGGGTGCACTCGTATGGACGTTGTGGACCGGAGCCGAATACTTCGTCGCGCAGCGCAAGATAAAGGAGGTCGTGCACTGATCGCGGAGGTCGTGGCGGTCGGGACCGAGTTGCTCCTCGGTCAGATCCCCAATACGAATGCCCAGCATATTTCGCGTGCACTCGGTTCGGCCGGCGTAGATGTTCTCTTTCACGTAGCGGTAGGCGACAACCTGCAGCGTGCGAACGAAACGATCGGCACTGCGCTGGGGCGTTCGGACGTGGTGATCATCACGGGTGGACTCGGTCCCACGCCGGACGATCTAACACGAGAGGCGGTGGCGGCCGCGCTCGAGGTGGATCTGGTCCGCGATCCACAGCTGGCGGAAACCGTCCGAGGGATCTTCCATCGCCTCGGCCGCGACATGCCGGAAGACAACCTGAGGCAGGCCGACCTCCCCCGCGGAGCCACCGCCATTCAGCCGGAGGGGACGGCGCCGGGATTCATGCTCGAGCACGACGACAAGGTCCTGTTTGCGGTGCCGGGCGTGCCGTGGGAGATGAGGGCGATGCTCGACAAGACGGTACTCCCGGAGCTGCGGCGGCGCGCCGGGGGCGCGACGATCGTGAGCCGCGAGGTGCTGGTTGTGGGCCTCGGCGAATCCCACACTCATGCTCGGATAAAGGATCTCGTCGCGGCGCAGACGAATCCGACGATCGCGTTCCTCGCGAGCGCCGGGCGCGTGCGGGTGCGCGTCACGGCCAAGGCGGAGTCGGACGCACGCGCCCTCGGTCTGATCGAACCGGTCGAGAGGGAGATTCGAAGCCGGCTCGGACGCGCCGCGGTTCCCGGCGAAGGTTCGTCGCTCGCACAGATTCTCGGCGACCTGCTGAGAGGGCGCGGCGACAAGGTGGCGGCTGCGGAATCACTGACCGGGGGCATGATCGCTGCCGAATTGACCGAGACCGAAGGCGCCAGTGAGTTTTTTGCCGGGGGAGCCGTCGCCTACACCGCGGCCGCGAAGCGGGATGTCCTGGGCGTTCCGCAGGCGGTGATCGACGGCCCGGGGGTCGTGAGCAAGGAGTGCGCGGCGGCTCTCGCCGAGGGCGCCGCGCGCATCTTCGACGCCGCGCTCGCGCTCGGCACCACCGGGGTAGCGGGTCCCGAATCGCACGACGGCAAGCCCCCGGGGACCGTGTTCGTGGGGGCCCACTACCGAGGGCGGACCGAGGTTCGGTCGCCGCGCGCCTACGGTGACCGCGCGTCCGTGCGCGCGATCACGGTGACCGCGGCCCTCGACCTCGGTCGGAGGCTGCTCGAGGACTCGTGACCGGGCGTCTGCGCCTGTTCGTCGCCGCCGAGGTGCCGCGGGAGCAACGGGACCATATTGCCCGGGTCCTCGAGCCGTGGAGAGAGCGGCTTCCCGGCGCTCGCTGGACCGATCCGGCGGCCCAGCACGTCACGCTCAAGTTCCTCGGGTCGGCGGCGGCCGAAGATCTCGCACGGATAACCGGGGCGGCCGCGGCCGCGGCCGCAGCGTGCACCCCCGGCGCGGCGCGGCTCGGTGGCTTCGGGGCGTTTCCCCGCGCCGACCGGATGCGCGTGCTGTGGATCGGGATCGACGAGCCGACGAGCGTCCTGAGCGGCGTCGCGGCGGCGATGGACGCGGCGCTCGCTCCGCTCGGCTTCGAGCCGGAGCCGCGGGCGTACTTGCCCCACGTCACTCTCGCCCGCCTCAGGGCACCCGTCCCGCTTCCACGCGACCTCTTGGACCTTCCGCCGGTGGATCTGCCGGCGTTCGGGATCGCCGAGATCGTCCTCTATCGCAGCCACCTGTCTCCCAAAGGTGCCCGGTACGAGGCGCTCGCCTCGTTACCGGTCGGGACCTCCGGCGTGGACGCGGGGTGAGGAGGAGCAAACCGCGCGTCCACCGGGCTCCGAATCCGGGGAAACACTCGAGGAGGAGTTCGATGATCCGCACGGCTCGGTTCGCACTGGCGCTGGGGTTCACGTTCGTATTCGCGGCCGCTCCCGCGTTCGCGCACGGGGAGGAGACGCGCTCGGTTCCGGTGAGTGGTGCCGATCTCCGGAATGCTCCGGAGGAGGTGCGAGTCGCTCTGAGCGAACGGCCGGCGCGCGACGCGAGCATGCAGATCACCGACGGCTGCGGTGAGGAAGTGTCGCGGACCCTTGCCGTTGTGGAAGACGAAATAGTCGCGCGCGTCTCCGGCGGCTCTCCGGGACGATGGAGGATCACCTGGGCGGCAATTTCGTCGCTCGACGGCCACAACACGCGCGGTTCGATCACGTTCCGGGTCGCGGGAGCGGAGGATTGTCCGGCGCGAGCCGACGAATCCGTGTCCGCGCGACCCGCTCTACGCGCCGAGGCCCCTCGGGAACCGCGGTTGCCCATAGTCGCAGCGTTACTTGGATTTGTCGGGATCGTAGGCGCCGCCGCCGCGATAAGGATCACCGGCGCGCGGTGACGCCGACACGATGATGTTGTTTGCCCATTCGTCGATCGCCGGCGGCCCGCAGGTCGAGATGCTCATATTCTCGGTCGCGCTCGTGGTACTCGGCGTCATCTTCTTCGTCCAAAAGAGCGCGAGCACGTGGGTGTCGGCGATGTTGATCGTGGCAGGTCTGGCCCTTGCCGTTGCCGCCTTCGTGATCCCGGGCGAGGATCGGGTGTCGGAGTCGCCGACTCATCATTCATCCCGCACCATCGAGCACGACGCCGTGGCGATGCCGGGGTGAAGATCGAGACGGGCCGACTCGTGCTCCAGACCATCACGCCCGCCGTGGCCCCTCTCGTGTGGCATGCGACCGAGCGTTCGCTTTCGGAATTGCTGCCGTGGATGGCGTGGGCGGCCGGCGCCACTCTCGCAACCACCGAGGAGTGGGCCGCGGACGCCGAACGGCGCGCCGCGAAATCGGAGGCCCGGATCTTCGTAATGTTCGGCAAGGGGGATGTGGTGGGCGTGGTGGGCATCGAGCGCGTCGATCGGATCCATCGCAGCGCCGCGATCGGCTACTGGGTTCGATCGGATGTTGCCGGACGCGGTTATGCAACCGAGGGAGGCGCCGCCGCAGTCGAGCATGCGTTTTCGGTCATGGGTCTCCACCGCCTGGTGTTGTTTGCGGGCGTGAATAACCATGCAAGCAACCGCGTCGCACGGAAGCTCGGCTTTCGCCACGAGGGGGTCGCACGAGACGGAAGCAGCGGTGCGTTCGGCTATTACGACTGCAACGTGTATGCGCTCCTGGAAAGCGATCCCCGCCCCGGGTGAGGGCGGTTGCGGACGGGCGAGGGATGCGCGGGAAGTGTTTCACTAGAGGCGTGAAGAGACGTCTGCTGGGTGCGGGGGCGGCCTTCGCCTCGATCGCGATCGCGGGATGGGCGAGCGGCGCGGCGGCGCACGCGGCTTCCAAGGAGTCGGGGGCCGCCGACGGGAGCACCGTGTCGGCGCCGCCCGCTTCGGTGTGGGCCGAGTACACCGAGCCTCCGGCGCCGGGCTCGTACCTGCGCGTGTTCGACAACCCGTCTGCCGCCGCGGCGCGGCCCGATGCTTCACGGGGGCGGGATCGGCCGGTGGACGAGCCCTTACTCGCCCTGGAGGGCGCGCCGGAAGACCCCCCGGCGCGAGACGGGCGGGACGCGCCGTCGGATTTCCCAATCGACGGCCTAATCGTCAGCTTCGTGTTGACCGCGCTGATCGGCGCCGCCGGCGGGCATATCTACGCCGGGATCATGGGGCCGAAGAGGTAGGGCCGGGGGACGCGGAATGGCCCGGTTCGACCGAGCGTTTTGGAGGTCGACATCGACCCGAGGAGGATTCATGCAGGCTCCCATCCATCCGGAGACGACGATCGGGCACGTGCATCTAAAAGTTTCGGACCTCGAGCGGGCCGTTCGCTTCTACAGCGAGGTGCTGGGGTTCGAGCTGCAGACACGCTACGGAACCGACGCCGCCTTTCTCTCCGCCGGCGGCTATCACCACCACATCGGGCTCAACGTGTGGCACAGCAAAGGGGCGGGGCCGGCTCCCGTGAACAGCGCCGGGCTCTACCACTTTGCGATCTTGCTTCCCGACCGGAATGCCCTTGCAACAACCGTGAAGCGGATCCTCGATCACGGCTGGCCGCTCGACGGCGCCGCGGATCATCTGGTCAGCGAAGCCATTTACCTGCGCGACCCCGACGGGAACGGGATCGAGCTATATCGCGATCGCCCGCGCGCCGAATGGCCGCACAACGACGACGGCTCCCTCGCGATGGCGACGCTGCCGCTCGACCTCGACGAACTGCTGAGCGCGGTTTGATGAGGCGCGTCAGCGCCTGAGCGTTACCTTTTCGACCGCGGTTGCGCTGCGGTTGCCGGCCGCATCGACGGCCCACACCTTGAATTTGTAGACACCGGCTTTAGCCTTAGAGCCGCCGTCCTTCTTGCCGTTCCACACTGCGAGATACGAGTCGGCGGGGGTGCGGACGTTGCGTCCGAGAACCCGGACGGTCCCGCCGAATCTGCTCACGACCTTGACGGTCACGCTCGCGCTCTCGTCGAGAGAGAACAGCAGGCGCGCCTTGTCGTTGCGCCCGTCGCCGTTCGGCGTAAAGGTCGCGGGCGTGACGTCTACCCGTGTGAGGTGCGGCGCGCGGGTGTCGGGCGCGGGCGTCGGCTCCGGGGTGGGGGTCGGTGATGGGGACGGCTCGGGAGACGGGGACTCGCTGGGAGTCGGCGTGGCGGTCGGCGACGGTGACGTGGTCGGCGACGCGGTTGGAGTCGGGGACGAAGTTGGCGTCGGCGACGCGGTTGGAGTCGGGCTCGGGCTGGGAGCGACGCCGATGATCTGGACGGTCTCGTACAGGTTCTGCGCCGCCACCCCAAAGTAGGGGCCGTGCATGACGTCCGTGAGCCCGTCGTAGCCGTAGGAGTTGAGCGACAAAAGGATGCCGTTGTCGTTCACCCAACCGCCTCCCGACGACCCACCCGTCATGTCGCACCCTATGGCAAGTGGATCGGGGCCGAGGCCGCCGTAGTAAGGATCGCGTTCGCCGAGGGCCGAGTCGCAATAGCGGAGCCGCCCGCCGGTGAACGGGCTGGCGGCGGGATAGCCGTAGGAGTGGTAGGTCTGCTGGTCCGGTTGATTCCACTGAATCCCCCGTCCGCCGACCGCGTCGGTGAGGGAGGTGCCGGCCGCGTCCGGCGCGACGATCGCCGCCGCCATGTCGTAGCCGAAGTCACCCGCGGTGACCCACCCGCTCGAGGCGAACAGCTGGGTTGCCACCCACGTTCCAAGCGGTCGCGCTCCGTCCTTGTAAGCGGGAACGAACGTCCAGTTCGTCATCCATCCGGCGCCCGTGCCGCCCCCGTGGACGCAGTGGCCCGCGGTCCACACCACACTTTCGTTCTGGCTCGTGACTGCAGTTCCGGAACAGACGTAGTTGCCGCCGGTAGACGGATCGGTGAAGAAGACCTTCCCGTGGGTCGAGTACGGATATGCGGTGTAGGCGACCGAGACCTCGCCGGAGGAGTAGGGATAGGGGCCCGCGCCCGAGGAGAACCCCTCGGCCGACGAGGATGCCTTCCAGACGACCGGCCCCGACGGCTCCTCCGCCGCCACTTCCCCGGCCGGACCCCCCGAGAGCGCCTGCTCGGCGCCGCCCAGCGACCCGATGGGGACTTCGACGTCGACCGGAACGGCCGCTTTCCGGCGCGCTTTCGTCCAGAAGTCGAGAACCTCCGCCCGCGACGGGAGCGCGCGGGTGGTCTTGACTCCCACCGGCGGCCGGGGCCGCGACGGCTTGGCGGCAAGGGCCGGCAGCTGAGCAACCGAGAGCAGGGTGGCGAGAACGACGGCGGCGCGACGCACGGGCGGGAGTCCTCCGGATTCGATGTCTGGTTGCATGGATTATCGGCACCAAGGTGGCGTCCCTGGAATACGAAAATGAGGAAAATCCCGCGAAACCGGGCGGCCCGTGCCGCGGCGGTCAAGGGGCTGCCACACTGGCCCCGTGACGGAGCTGTGGCAGCTTGGGGTGAGCGGCCTTCGCACGGCGTACGGGCGTGGCGACACTTCACCGGCCGAGGTGGTCGAGGCATGCATCGGCCGGATCGAGGCGCTCGATGCGAGCGTCGGGGCGATCACCACGAAGATCTACGAACGGGCGCGCCGGGAGGCGCGGGCCTGTGCCCGAGCGGGCGAGCAGGACCGACCGCCGCTTTACGGCGTACCGGTCGTGGTCAAAGAGATATTCGACGTCGCCGGAGCGGAGACGACCTACGGATCGGCGGCGCTGCGTGGCCGCGTCCCGGAGGTGGATGCCGACGCGGTCGGGCGACTCCGGCGCGCCGGAGCGATCATCGTCGGGTTGTCTCGCTCCCACGAGTTCGCATGGGGGATCACTACGCAGAGCGAACGTATGGGGAGCACGAGGAACCCGTGGGATCCGGGGCGCGTTCCGGGCGGCTCGAGCGGGGGATCTGCCGCTGCGGTCGCCCTCGGATACGTTCCGATCGCGACCGGAAGCGACACCGGCGGCTCGGTCCGGATACCGGCGTGCTTCTGTGGGGTGTCGGGATTCAAGCCCTCGTGGGGGCGGATCCCGATGCGCGGCGCGTGCCCGCTGGCGCCATCGCTCGATCACGGCGGCGTCGTGGCCCGCCTCCCGGTGGATCTCGTCGAGGCGACGGCGGTGGTAACCGGCCGAACGCCCCCGCCGGCCGGGGACGACGTGCGCTCGCTCCGGTTGGGGTTCTGCCGGGACGCCGGGAGGATTCCGCCGACTTCCGACCACCGGGGGGTGTTCGACGCAAGCGTCGACGCCGCCCGCTCGCTCGGATGGTCGCCGACCGAGGTGGCGATCGGTTCCGCCGAGCACCTCTACGACGTCTTCTCCCGTATTCAGCTGTTCGAGGCCTACCGCGTGCATACCGAGGATTTGCGCCTGCTGCCGGAGCGCGAGGACGACTACTCGGAGGCGGTCTCGGCTCGCCTCGCGCTCGCGCGGGAGGTCACCGCGGCGCAATACCGGCAGGCGTGCGCGGAGCGCCATGAGATCCGAGAGCGGTTTGCGGCCGTCTTCGAGGAGGTCGACGTGCTGCTGTCGCCGATCACCGCCGGAGGGCCGTCGATGGTCGCGCGGCCGGACTATGTGGGCCACGGGACGAGCCGTCGCTTTCGCGACCGGGTGATGCCGTTCACCGTCCCGCAGAACCTCGCGGGAATCCCCGCATGTGCGATTCCCGCCGGCTTCGACGGCGACGGGCTCCCGGTCGGAGTGCAGCTGTCGGCTCCCGCGGGGGAGGACGACCGGTGTCTTGCGGCCGCCGGGGCGTTGTCGGAAGCCCTCGGCGCGCCGCCGTGGCCGCCCCTTGCGTTCGAGGCGTGAGCTACAGCACTAGTTCCGCCATCGCGTCGAGGGCCTCCGGCTGCTGCGCGGCGCATATCAGGGTGGTGATGCCCGACGCTTTCCATTCCGACAGTCGCTCGGCGATCCTCGACTTGGGGCCTACCAGCGCCACCTCATCGACGAGCTCGTCTGGGACCGCGGCGGCGGCCTCGACCTTGTTCCCGTCCAGATAGAGGTCCTGAATCCGGCGCGCCGCGGAGTCGAAGCCGTAGCGAACCGCAAGCGAGTTGTAGAAGTTCCGGCCGCGGGCGCCCATGCCGCCGACGTAGAGGGCGATCCACGGCTTCACCATCGCCATGCACGCCTCTACGCTGTCGCCGAGCAGGACCGGCACGCTCGGCGCGATGTCGAAGCCGTCGAGGCTCTTCCCGCCCCCCGCCCGCCCGAAGCCCTCGCTCAACGCGGCCGCGTACGCGTCTTCGAAGCGCCACGGGGAAAAGAAGGTGGGCAGCCACCCGTCGGCGATCTCGGCGGCGAGCGCGACGTTCTTCGGCCCGATCGCGGCGAGGTAGACCGGAAGGTCGGCCCGCCGCGGGTGGAGGATGAGCTTGAGCGGCTTCCCGAGCCCGGTGGCATCGGGGCCGGTGTAGGGAACGTCGTAGTGGCGCCCGTGGTGCTCGAGCGGCTCGGCGCGCCGAAGGATGGCCCGGATCATCGCCACGTACTCGCGGGTCTTCTCGAGCGGCCGCCCGTACGCCTGGCCGTGCCACCCCTCCACCACCTGCGGGCCCGAGAGGCCGAGGCCGAGAAGAAATCGCCCGCCGGTCAGGTGGTCGAGGGTGGCGGCCGTCATCGCCGTCATCGCCGGCGTCCGGGCGGGCATCTGCATGATCGCGGTGCCGACGTTGATCCGCTCCGTCTGGGCCGCGACCCAGGTGAGGGGCGTTACGGCATCGGAGCCGTACGCCTCCGCCGTCCACGCCGAGTGGAATCCCAGTCGCTCCGCATGCCGCGCGAGCGCGACGGGGTCGGAGGCGCCCGCCCCCCAGTACCCCAGGTTGATTCCGAGCCGCATCGGCGCACGCTACCCCGGCGAGGAGGCCTTGCGCTGCGATGGTCGGGGCGTAGAATCACATGCGGGTAGTTACGCGCGGGTCATTTAGTCGGCCGAAATCCGGATGGCCCGAACAAACGTTCGATAAAGTGCCCGAAACTGTCACACCGCCTCACTAGCGTTGATGTCGTTCATCAACCGGCGACAAGGAGGAATCCCGTGACGAGCATGCGGAGCCCGAAGACCGACGTGAGGGATGTACGCGGCGAAGGGAAAGGGCGCGACGCAGCCCTCGACATGGCTCTTGCACAGATCGAGAAGCAGCACGGCAAGGGTTCGATCATGCGCCTCGGCGACGTCGCGTACACCGGGATCGAGACGGTTTCGACCGGGTCGCTCGCCCTCGACCTCGCGCTCGGCATCGGCGGCCTCCCGCGCGGCCGGATCGTGGAGATATTCGGGCCCGAGGGATCCGGAAAAACCAGTTTGAGCCTGCACGTCATCGCGGAGGCGCAGAAGGCGGGGGGTCTCGTGTCGTTCATCGATGCCGAGCACGCCCTCGATCCCGCCTACGCCAAGGCGCTCGGAGTCGACACCGACAACCTCCTCGTATCCCAGCCCGATACCGGCGAGCAGGCGCTCGAGATCGCCGACACCCTCGTTCGGTCGGGCGCGATGGACGTCATCGTGATCGACTCGGTGGCGGCACTCGTGCCCCGGGCCGAGATCGAGGGCGAGATGGGCGACAGCCACGTCGGACTCCAGGCCCGCCTCATGTCGCAGGCGCTTCGCAAGCTTGCCGGCAACGTCAACCGCACGAAGACGATCCTCGTGTTCATCAACCAGATCCGCGAGAAGATCGGCGTGATGTTCGGCTCTCCGGAGACGACCCCGGGCGGGCGGGCGCTCAAGTTCTACTCCTCGGTCCGCCTCGATGTGCGCCGGATCGATTCGCTGAAGAACGGCGCCGAGATCGTGGGGTCGCGTGTGAGGGTCAAAGTGGTGAAGAACAAGGTGGCCGCTCCCTTCCGCAATGCCGAGTTCGACATCCAGTACGGCACCGGTATCTCCAAGGAGGGGAGCCTCCTCGACGTGGCGATCGATCACGGTTTCGTCAGGAAATCGGGTGCATGGTTCATCTACGGCGACGATCAACTGGGACAGGGCCGCGAGAACGCCAAGGCGTTTCTGGCCGACAATCCCGATATCGCCACCGAGATCGAGCTGAAGATCAAAGACAAGCTCGGTCTGCTCGGAACGGACGACGCGACCGAGACACCCCCTCCGGTCTCCGAGGACGACTTGTAGGCGCGGTGGAGCGGGACCTGCAGCCACGTCTGGTCGAGGTTCCGCCCGCGGCCGGGGGTCGTCCCGACGATCCGGCTTATGCGCGAGCCATGGCTGCGGCGGGACGGCTGCTGGCGGCGCGACCGCGGACCGAATACGAGCTGCGTTCGCGCCTCGAGGCCATCGCCGCGCCGCCCCGCGTGGTGGATCGAGTGCTCGCCCGCGTGGCCGAGCTGGGGCTGGTCGACGACCGGGCGTTTGCGCGGCAGTGGGTCGAGGAGAGGTCTCGCCGCCTCGGCCCCGCCGTCCTCGTCTCCGAGTTGCAAGCCAAGGGCGTCGATCGCGACGTTGCCGAGGAGGCCGTTGCCGCCGCGGGCCTGGACGAGGAGGCACAGGCACGTGACCTCGCGGCGCGGTTGGTGGCAAAGGTCGCAGGGCGCCCGCTTCGGGAACAGCGTTTTCGCCTGCAAACAATGCTGTCGCGGCGCGGGATCTCCGAGGAAGCCGCGGCCGCCGGGGTCCGGGCGGTTCTCCCGCCGGAGGGATGGGACTGACCACCGGCCCCCTCACCCCGATTGACGCAGTTTGCCTCTGTTAGATTCCGTTGGCGCTTTGGTTCGGCGAAGAAAAGTCGCGAAAACAGAATGCGCACCGGCCCGGCGCGGCGTACCATGGCGGAGACACATCAACGAAATTGTGACTTCCCGGTACAGACGAACAAGCGAGATTCACTTGAGACCCAATTGTCCGACGACCTTCGGTAGCCCCTATCCCGGCGCGCCCGGAGGTGCCGTTCGCGCTCGCGATGGGGTGCAGCCGAGCGGCTAATCCCGCCGCGGCGCCGCTTCCGGCGCCGGCTGCAGCTTCGGACAAAGGCTCGCACCTCGCGGGTTCGCCCGTACCAGAGTGGTGTGCCCGGCCGCGGCCGCGCCCGTCACCGAAGGGAAGGCGAGAAAGGAGCAGGCGATGGAGATCCTCATCGGTCTCCTCGGGCTTCTCCTCGGCGGGGTCGTCGGGTACGTCGCTCGCAAGTCGCAGGCGGAGAAGCAGGTGGGATCCGCCGAGCAGCGTGCGAAGAGCGTCGTCGATGAAGCCGAGCGGGAGGCGGAGGCGAAACGACGCGAGGCTCTCGTCGAAGCCAAAGACGAGATCTTCCGGATGCGGACACAGGCCGAGGCCGACTTGCGCGAGGCGGAGGCGGAGCTCAAGGAGCGCCGGGCCGACATCAACAAGAAAGAGGATCGACTCGCACAGCGCGAGTCGACGCTAGATCAGCGCACCAGCGGTCTCGACCGCAAGGAGCAGGCGATCGAGCAGCGCGAGGAGCTGATCCAAAGGCGCAAGGAGGAGCTCGATCGCGCCGAGTCGCAGGTTCGGACGGAGCTCGAGCGGGTGGCGGGGATGACGGCGATCGACGCCAAGCAAGTGTTGATCGACCAGATGACCGACGACGCGAAGAGAGACGCGATGGTCCTCGTGAGGGACATCGAGGCGCAGGCGCGCGAAGAGGCAGAGAAAAGGGCGCGCAAGATCATCGCGATCTCGATGCAGCGAATCGCGTCCGAGCTCACGACGGAGGCCACGGTGACGACCGTCACCCTTCCGAACGAAGACATGAAGGGCCGGATCATCGGACGGGAGGGGCGCAACATCCGGGCGTTCGAGGCGGCGACGGGAACGAACCTGATCATCGACGACACTCCCGAGGCCGTGGTGTTGTCGTGCTTCGACCCAATTCGGCGCGAGACCGCCCGGCTGACGCTCGAGCGGCTGATCGGCGACGGCCGTATTCAGCCGGCGCGGATCGAAGACATCCACCAAAAGTCCAAGCAGGAGATCGAACGGGAGATTCGAGAGGCGGGCGAGTGGGCCGTGCTCGAGACCGGAATCACCGATATGCACCCAGAGCTCGTGAGGGTCCTCGGCCGGCTCAAGTACCGGACCTCGTACGGACAACAGGTGCTGAAGCACGTCGTCGAGGCGTCCCACATAGCCGGGACGATCGCCGCCGAGCTCGGAACCGACATCCACCTCGCCAAGCGCTGCACGTTGTTGCACGACATCGGTAAAGCCGTGACCCACGAGATCGAGGGAAGTCACGCCATCATCGGCGCCGAGATCGCACGACGGCTGAAGGAATCACCGGAGGTGTGCCACGCAATCGAGGCGCACCACGGAGAAGTCGAGCAGCGGACGATGGAGGCGGTCATCACGCAGGTGGCCGACGCCATATCGGGCGCGCGGCCGGGAGCGCGCCGGGAGACGCTCGAGACCTACGTGAAGCGACTCGAGCGCCTCGAGCAGATCGCCAACGAGTTCTCCGGCGTGGACAAGGTGTATGCGATGCAAGCCGGGCGCGAGGTGCGTGTGATGGTGCGCCCCGATCAGGTCGACGACCTTCAGGCCGAGGTCGTGGCGCGCGACATCGCAAAGAAGATCGAGGAGGAACTGCAGTATCCGGGACAGATCAAGGTGATGGTCATCCGGGAGCTGCGCACGAGCGCCACCGCGAAATAGTCGTTTTCGGAAGATGGTCGATGGTGCCGGGCGACGCCTTAGGTCAGGCGCCAGAAGGCGCCGGTGAGCCCGCACGACTCGAAGGCCGCGTGCGCCTCGTCCGGGGTGAGGCGGCGCCAGCCGGGCTGCAGGCGCGCCCCGTACCACTTCCGTGCGAGCGTCCACTGCTGCTCGAGGGACATCGTCTCGCCCCTCGGCATGCCGTGGGATTCGGTCCACCGCGCTACATGCTCTTCCGACCGGAAGAGGAGCATCGTCGCTCAGTTGAAGCCGATGTCGTCCCACCAGTGCCGAGCGGGAACCGAGAAATGCACGATGCCCGATCCTTCGACGCGCCCGTCTATGACCTCCACGGTCAGGCCGACTGCACAATCGGGGCAGCGGGTCTCGACGCGGCCGGTTCCTCCGAGCATCGCTACCGCTCCCAGCGCATCCCATATGCACGGCGCCCACCACCGTCGCCCGTCGACGAAGACGCGAAACGGAGTCGGCAGCGCGCTCAGCGGATTCGCCATCCAGATGTAGGTCGAGCCCGACGCCAACACGAAGATGCGGCCGTCGGCCAACCGCCGATACGACTGCTCCACCTGGACGGGAGCGACCGCGAGGTCGGCGGCGAGATCGACGGGGGTTGGAGGCGCTCCGGTGTCGACGAAATGCCTCATCACCGTCAGCCTGACCTGTTGGTCGAACTCCTGCTCGGCCGGCACCGGCTCCTCCTTCGCGGTCGTCGATGGTCGATGGGACCGTATGAGCAGAGGACCGACCGCGCAACTGTCTGCCCCGGCGGGGGACAATCCCTTGGTGTCGATCGACATGAACGCGCTGGCGAACTGGGCTGCGGCGTACGCGCGCGCCTGCGAGACGAACAACCCGTCGGCCGCGGCCGCGCTGTTTACCGAGGACGCGGTCTACTACACCACGCCGTTCGAGAAGCCTTGGGAGGGACGAGACGAGATCGTCTCGAATTGGTCGGAGACCATCGACGTGCTGCAAGGTTTCGAGTGCCGGTGCGACCCGATCGCAGTGACCGGCGACACGGGTGTCGCCCGGTGGTGGGCGATCTATCCCTCGACCGGCGTCGAGTTCTCGAGCGTGTTCGTTATCACCTTCTCAAAAGAAGGACGCGCCGCCGAGTTCCGGGAGTGGTACATGTCGCGCGAGCGGGATGAATGATTCCCGGTGCTACGCTCGGATTCCGTGAAGATCGATAGCCGCACCTATTTCATACGCACCTTCGGCTGCCAGATGAACGAGCATGATTCGGAGCGTATGGCCGGCATGCTCGAGGCAGAGGGCTACCTCAAGACCGACGACGCCGCCGAGGCCGACGTCGTGCTCTTCAACACGTGCTGTATCCGTGAGAATGCCGATACGCGCCTGTACGGAAATCTCGGTCATATGAAGCCGCTCAAGGATGCCCGTCCCGGCAAGAAGATCGTCGTTGCCGGTTGTCTCGCGCAGAAGGACCGCAGCCTCATCCAGGAGAAAGCGCCGTACGTCGACGTCGTGCTGGGTACTCACAACCTCTCCAGCCTGCCGCGGCTCCTACGCGAGTCGGACGTGGGACCTGCATTCGAGATCCTCGAGCAGACCGAAGTTTTTCCTTCCGCGTTGCCGGCGCGCCGAAGCTCTCCGTGGCACGCATGGGTATCGATCTCGATCGGGTGCAACAACTCGTGCACCTTCTGTATCGTCCCCGCAGTTCGCGGCAAGGAAGAGTCGCGCCGGCTGGGCGACATCGTGCGCGAAGTCGAGGAGTTGGTCGCAGACGGCGTGGTCGAGGTCACACTGTTGGGACAGAACGTGAACTCTTACGGACGCGATCTCGGTGGAACGCCCATGTTCGCGCAGTTGCTCTACGCGCTCGACGAGGTAAAGGGCCTGGAGCGCGTGCGCTTCACGTCTCCGCATCCAAAGGACTTCCGTGCGGATACCGTCGCCGCGATGAGGGACTGCAGGGTCGTGTGTGAGCACGTACATCTGCCGCTACAGGCCGGCAGTGCGCGCGTCCTCAAGCGAATGAAGCGGGCGTATACGAAGCACAGCTATCTGGAGAAGGTTCGAATGGTGCGTGATGCTGTTCCCGGCATCGCGATTTCTACCGACATCATCGTGGGCTTTCCCGGTGAGACGGAGGAGGACTTCCGCGACACCCTCGAGGTTGTGGAAAAGGTTCGTTACGACGCGGCATACACGTTTCAGTACTCGCCGCGGCCCCTGACCGAGGCGGCAGACTTCACCGAGCAGGTGCCCAAGGGCGTCGTGCAGGAGCGATTCGATCGACTCGTCGCGCTGCAGGCACGCATTTCGCAGGAACAAAACGAAGCGATAGTCGGCGAGAAGGTCGAGATTCTGGTCGAGGGGCCGTCCAAGAAGGATCCCGCGAAGCTGTCGGGACGGACGCGCACGAACAAGATCGTCCACTGCGACGACGACGGCGCGGAAGAAGGAAACTTTCGCATCGCCCGCGTGACGCGCGCTCATCCACACTTCCTCGAGGGAACGCTCGTAGATCGCGTTCCCGGCCCTCGTGCAGCACCGCAGAGCCGCATCGCGTTGCCGCTCGTGCCGGCGTCGAGTGGCGGCGGCTGCGCCTCCTGCGCTTAGGAACTCGTGGAGATCGCCTCCGCGTGGGTCGTTCCCCACGCGCCGGTTCTCGTCCCCGGCCTCTCCGCCCGCCGCGTCGACGGGGAGCCCACGGCGAAGATCGCTCCGGGTGAGGTCGAGACCATCATTCTCTGCTCGCCCCACGGCGCGTCGACCGGGGTCTACCGGCGCGCGTCGGGCTCGCTAAACGGGTTCGGGGCGAGTGGGTTCGACCGGAGCGCAGTCGCCGACGAGGAGCTTGCCGAAAAGGTCGCGGCCTCATGGGGACGGCCGCTGCTCGACGGACCGGCCGACCACGGCGTCGTGGTTCCTTTGTGGTGGCTGGACGCCGGGATTCCCGTGCTGGCATGCACTTTCGCCGAGGTGACCGGGCCGGATTCGACCGCCGCAGATCTATCGGCGACCCGGCGCGCCGCCGGCGATCTCGCGGAGGCGCTGGTGGACGGGGACCGGCGGCGCGCCGTGGCATTCGTCGCGAGCGCCCATTTGTCGGCGGGTCTCGATCCTGCCGCGCCCCTGGCGGAGCTGCCGGGCGCGCGCGACTTCGACCACGCGGTCGTGGCGGCGTTGCGCAACGAGCCGCGCCGCCTGCTCGACCTCCCGCTCGAGAGTTGGAGGGAAGCGGGAGCGTGCGGTCTGGGACCGCTGCTCACGCTCGCGCTCCTGTGCGGGATCGATGCCGGGGGAGAGGTTCATTACTCGGCCCCCTTCGGCGTCGGCTACGTGACCGGCGAGATCCGGCCGTGATCCGGGTCGCGGCGCTCGTGGGAGCGACGGCGGTGGGTAAGACCACGGTCGCGCTTCGACTCGCACAGAAGCTGGATGCCGAGATCGTGTCGCTCGACTCGATGCAGATTTACCGCGGCATGGACGTCGGCACCGCAACCCCCGGCGCAGACGACCTCGCCCGGGTGCGGCATCACCTGATCAACCTTCGGGATCCGGAGGACAACGTGACGGTTGCCGAGTTTCAACAGCTCGCTCGGACCGCGATCGCAGACATATCGGCTCGCGGCCGCCTCCCCTTTCTTGTCGGAGGATCGGGTCTCTACTTCAGGGCGGTCGTCGACGACCTGCGCTTTCCTCCGCAGGATCCAAAGGTGAGGGCGGCCTTCGAGGAGGAGGCCGTCGTCGAAGGGCCCGAGTCGTTGCACGCGCGGCTGGCGCGGGTCGATCCGGACGCGGCCGCCAAGATGGAGCCGCGCAACACGCGTCGGATAGTGCGCGCGCTGGAGGTCGTGCAGCTCACCGGAAGGCCGTTCAGCGAGTTTGCGGCGGCGTGGGAGCGCTTCGACTCGATCTACGACCTTCGGGTTGCGGGGTTGCGGCGCAACCGCGCCGAGCTTTACGAGCGCATCGCCCGCCGGGTAGACGGCATGATCGCGAGTGGCCTGTTGGCCGAGGTGGACGCCCTGCGGCAAGGATCGTGCGGTCGGACTGCAGCACAGGCGCTCGGTTACCGGCAGGTGCTGGAGGCACCGGCGAATGCGTCGGCGCAGGAGGTCCGAGACGACATCGTGCGGGCAACAAAGCGGTTCGCGCGTCGGCAGGAATCCTGGTTCGCGGCCGATCCGCGAGTCGTCTGGTTCGACGCGACCGACGCCGCAGTCGAGGCGTCGCTCGAAGCTTTTCTATCCCGAAAGAGGCCGGACGGGAGGTTACCCTGAGGGCCATGCGATTTGCCAAGTACGAGGGCATCGGAAACGACTTCGTCATGATTGCCGATCCCGCCGACGAGCTTCGTCTTTCAACGGAACAGGTTCGACGGCTGTGCGACCGGAGGTTCGGCATCGGTGCGGACGGTGTCATTCGGGTCGCGCCGGGAAGTGACGGAGCCGAGTTGTTCATGGACTACGTGAACTCCGATGGGTCCATCGGTGAGATGTGCGGAAACGGCATCCGTTGTCTCGCGCTGTTCGCGCGCGCCGAGGGCATGACCGGCGAAGACGTCATCCGGGTTGGTACCCGGGCGGGGGTGAAGACGGTCTCGATCATCGACGGCGACGGCGTCCGCGTCGACATGGGCGCGCCCATCTTCGCTCCGGCGGAAGTCCCGGTCGAGTGGGACGGCACCGATGCGCTTCACGCCAAGATCGAGCTCGAAACCGAAGTCGTGGAGGCTGCCGTCCTGTCGATGGGAAACCCGCACGCGGTGTTGTTCGTGGACGACACCCAAACCGCGCCGGTCGCGACCCTCGGGCCCGTCATCGAGCGCCACCACGTTTTTCCGAACGGCACCAACGTCGAATTTGCCACCGTCGAATCGAACGATCGAGTTCGGATGCGGGTGTGGGAACGGGGTGCCGGGGAGACCCTTGCGTGCGGGACGGGGGCGGCGGCGGTTGCGGTTGCGTCGCGCCTATTGCACGGCGTTTCGTCGCCGGTGACGGTGGCGCTTCCGGGCGGAGACCTCGTGGTCGAATGGGGCGGGCGAGACGATCGGGAGGCCTCCGTGTTCATGACCGGCCCGGCGCGCCGCGTATTCGACGGTGACGTCAGCCTGTGAGCTCGCCCAAGACCGCGGTGCGGATAGAGAAGCTGCCGCCCTACCTCTTTGCCGAGCTCGACAGGAAGATCGCGGAGAAGCGCGCCGCCGGGGTCGAGGTCATCTCGTTCGGCGTAGGTGATCCCGACCTGCCCAGCCCGCCACACGTAATCGATGCGCTGTGCGATGCGGCTCGCGATCCGGGGACGCACCGTTACCCGTCGTATACCGGGATGCCGGAGTTTCGGAACAGCATCGCCGGCTGGTACGAACGGCGTTTCGGAGTCAGCCTCGATCCCGACGACGAAATCCAGCCGCTCGTGGGCTCCAAGGAGGGGATATTCCATCTCCCGGTTGCATTCATAGATCCGGGCGATGTAGCGCTCGTTCCCGACCCCGGCTATCCGGTTTACGCCACCGGCACGATCCTCGCCGGAGGGGCGCCACTCCTTCTTCCACTCGGTGCCGATAACGGCTTCGTTCCCGACCTCGACTCCGTTCCCTCCGAGTCGCTCGAGCGGGCGCGCGTCCTGTGGCTCAATTACCCGAACAATCCGACGAGTGCCTGCGTCGAGCTCGACTTCTTCCGGTACGCGGTCGACTTCTGCAACACGCACGGGATCTTGTTGTGTCATGACGCCGCGTACACCGAGGTCACTTACAACGGATACCGAGCCCCGAGCGTGCTCGAGGTCGACGGCGCGATGGAGTGCGCCGTCGAGTTCCACTCGCTCTCGAAGACCTACAACATGACCGGATGGCGTATCGGCTGGGTAGCCGGCGCGCCGGCTGCGATCGAAGCAATGAAGCGGCTGAAGACGAACATCGACTCCGGCATCTTCGATGCGGTGCAGCGGGCGGGTATTGCCGCCGTCGACGGTCCTCAGGACCATCTCGAGGCAACGATCGAGCGGTATCGGATCCGCCGCGACCTTCTGTGCGACGCGCTCGCTTCGATCGGCCTCAAGGTCGACCCACCGCGCGGATCGATCTATGTGTGGACTCCGGTGCCGGACGGTCATACCTCGGAGTCGTTCGCCACCCACCTGCTCGACGAGGTCGGGGTCGTGGTTGCTCCCGGAACCGGTTATGGCCCCTCGGGGGAGGGGTTCGTTCGTTTTTCCCTCACCGTTTCCGACGAACAGCTCGAGGAAGGCGTCGAGCGTCTCCGGAAGGCGGTCCCCTGACCGGCGTCATGCGGACCGACGGCGATCGTGAAACCGCGGTCCTGGTCGGCGCCGTTCTCGGTTCCGAATCGCCCGAGGACGCCGAAGTGTCCCTCGACGAGCTGGAGGCGCTGGCGGACACCGCGGGCGCAGATGCCGTCGATCGGGTGGTGCAGCGACTGGACACTCCCCATCCTGCGACATATCTGGGAAAGGGAAAGGCGAAGGAGGTCGTCGACACCGCGGCGGTGACGGGCGCGGACGTCATCATCTTCGACGACGAACTCACCCCCGCGCAGGGCCGGAACCTCGAGGAGCTGGCGGGTGTCAACCCGCTCGCCGACAAGCAGCTGAAGATCGTCGATCGAACCGGATTGATCCTCGACATCTTTGCCCAACACGCGCGCTCGGCAGAGGGAAAGCTTCAGGTCGAGCTCGCGCAGTTGAATTACCGGCTGCCGCGGCTGCGCGGCTGGGGCGATGTCCTGTCGCGCCTCGGTGGCGGCATCGGAACCCGCGGGCCGGGTGAGACCGCACTCGAATCGGAGCGGCGCGCAATCCTCCGCCGCATCGAGCGCGTCAAGAAGGACCTCGCCGACCTGGAACGCACACGACGCCTCAAGCGCAAGCAGCGGGTTCGGACCGGGGTGCCGGTGGTGGCGCTCGTCGGCTACACCAACGCCGGCAAATCCTCGATGCTGCGCCGGCTGACGGATGCAGGCGTTCTGATTGAGAATCGACTCTTCTCGACGCTCGACCCCACCACGCGCCGACTCGAGCTTCCGGTGGAGGGGGCGGTGCTGCTCACCGACACCGTGGGATTCGTGCGGAAGCTTCCCCACCAGCTCGTCGAGGCGTTCCGCTCCACGCTGGAGGAGGTAAACGAGGCGACATTGCTGCTTCATGTTGTCGACGCACATCTCGACGTCGACCGGCAGATTGCAGCCGTCAACGCGGTGTTGCGCGATATCGGCGCGGCCGACAAGCCGGTCGTCCTCGCTCTCAACAAGAGCGATCTGGTCGATGACGAGCGAAGCGCCTTACTGGCGCGCCGTTATCCGGACGCGGTCCTTTGCTCTGCCGGGACGGGCGCGGGGGTGCCGGATTTGCTCGGCAAGCTCGACGACGAGCTGAGCCGCTTGCGGGTGGAGGTCGATCTCGAGATTCCGTTCAGCCGAGGTGACGTCGTCGCGCGCGTTCACGCCGAGGGCGAGGTGCTCAAGGAGACGTACACCGAGCGCGGGACGCACCTCGTGGCTCGGGTGCGCCGCGGCGTATTCGCCGAACTGGAGCCGTTTGTCGTCGTCCGTTGACGCGGAGTTGCTTGCTTCGAGTCAAGGACGCCGCTCAAGGAGACAACCCGGCGCGCCGTTCTCCCGTTAGAGGAACTAAAGGGCGTAGGGCGAACCTGCACGAGGTAAGTGGGCGGCAGAGGAGTTTGTACGACATGACCAACATCAACATTGTCCGCGGGGCACGGACCCTCGTCGCAGCCGCGTTGTTGGCTGCGTTGTTCGCTCCCGTAACGGCCCCGGCGTCGTCTGGGTCGCTTACAACGACGGTTCGGATCCCAAAGACTCTGGCGCGCAGCGTTCAGCATGCGCCGCGCGCGCTACCCCTCGAGTTTTCCGCAACCCACGTCGTATTTTCCTGGAACGGGCCGGTCCGTTCGGCGATCGAGTACCGCGAGACGGACGCCACGGGAACGACTTCCAACTGGATTGCTCCCGGGGTTGATGAACGGACGAGGAAGACCGGGCGCGCCGAGACGGGTGTGCTGTCCCTCGGCGACGCCACCGCGGTCGAGTGGCGGCCGGCATCGGGCGCGCCGGTTCGCAACATGCGGATCACCTATCTCAACACCGTCGACGGCCCCACGACGACGCGTGTTGTTCCGGCTCCTCGAATGGCTGCGCCCGGCGCGCCGGCCATCGTCACGCGCGCCGAGTGGGGTGCGGACGAGTCGATCTCGCCGAGGAGCGGGTCGTGCAAACGCACGTTCGCGCCGGTGCAACAATTGTTCGTCCACCACACCGCCGGCAGCAACAGCGACGAGCAAGATTCGGCCGCGACCATGCGCGCCATCTACTGGTACCACGTCAAGTCCAATGGGTGGTGCGACATCGGTTACAACTTCGTGGTCGGTCGCGATGGTCTGTTGTACGAGGGGCGCTGGGCGCGATCGTACGCGTCCGGCGAGACGCACACGGGTGAAGACGAGGCGGGGCGCGCCGTCGTCGGCGCCCACGTCGCCGGCTACAACACCGGCAGCATTGGTGTGAGCCTCATGGGGAACTTCGAGCTCGAGGAACTCCCGAACAGGATGCGCTCGACCCTCGTCGACTTCCTCGCGTGGAAGGCGCAGCGGCACGGTCTCGATCCCGAGGGCAGGCACACCTACGTCAACGGCGACACGAAGCGCGATCTCTTCTACATCGCGGGGCACCGGGATGCGGGATCGACTGCCTGTCCCGGGAAGAACGTCTACAACATCCTCCCCGACATCCGGCGCGAGACGCGGGAGCGCATGACCCCGCGCGCGTCGACGCTTCTGCAGCTCAACGCGCGTCCGGCGAAGATCGGTTACGGCAGCAGCAGTCGCCTCACCGGCAAACTGCGAGATGCCAACGGGGTTCCGCTCGCCGGCAAAGAGATCTCCCTCTCCCGCAGGGGAGCGGATTCGTGGAGGGTCAAACGCCGGGTGACGACCGGTGCCGATGGGACGTTCGATGTATCGGTCAAGCCCGACGCAACCGTGTCCTTTCGCGCCGAGTTCGACGGTGACGAAGCGTTTCGCTCCGCAACGAGTTCGTCTGAGACGGTCACGGTGCGCCACGTAGTGGCGGCGTTCGTAGAGGGCGGAGTGCTGCTCGACAACGGCGACACCCGCTTTCCGCCGGGCACGCGCTCGGTCGCGCTATACGGCTGGGCTCGCCCGTCACACGCGGCCCGGATCAAGATTCGTCTTTTCCGCGCCGCCGGGGACGGGGCCATGAGGCGCGTCGGCACCTACGGGACCCCGCTCGAGCGGGGGGAGTGGCGTTATGCGGCGGGCGTTCCGTCGCCGGGAAGGTACAAGGCCGTCGCCCGCTTCGCCGGGGACGATCGCCATGCGCTCGGCAAGAGCGACCCGGTGTTCTTCCGAATCCGCAAGGGCTGAGCGCTACAGCGACCGAAACACGGCGACGACTTTGCCGAGCACTTCCGTGCCCGGCGGCGCCTCGAACGCCTCCATGTGTTCGTTGGCCGGTTCGAAGACGACGGCCGAGCCCCGGTGCCGGATCGTCTTCACCGTCGCCTCCGGCGACTCGTCGTATTCGCTCGGTATGAGCGCGGCGACTATCTCGCCCGAGTGGGCGGTCGGCTGCTGGCGCACGATCACGTAATCGCCGTCGAAGATCCCGGCTTCGATCATCGAATCTCCGTGAACTCTCAGCATGAAGACGTTGCCGTCGCCGACGAGATCGGCGGGGAGCGGGTAGATCTCTTCGACGTGCTCCTCCGCGAGGATCGGGGTCCCGGCCGCGATTCGCCCCAGGAGGGGCACCGAGCGAGCATTCGCCCGCTCGCGGGGAAGATCGGTGTCGTGGTCGTAGAGGAGCTCGATCGCCCTCGGCTTCGTAGGATCGACCTTGAGGTAGCCCTTCCGCACGAGCGCCTGGATGTGGGAGTGCGCGGTCGACGAGGAGTTGAGGCCGAGCGCGTCGCAGATCTCGCGCACCGACGGCGGGTAGCCGCGGCCTTGGACGGTCTCCGCGATGAAGTCCAGCGTCTGGCGCTGCCGATCCGTCAGCCCTTCAACCATGTCTGCCTCCGAGGTAGACGTTGTTCGAACGTACGTTCGTAAAGCGTAGCGAACCGCTGCCGCCATTGCAAGAACATGCGTTCGACATCGGGGCGGCGAACGCATGTTCGCGGCCGCCGGTTGCATCCGAACGTGTGTTCGTATAGGGTGACGAACGTACGTTCGCATTGGGTCCCAGAGTCTTTGTCGCACCCCGGGACTAGGGTCGAAGCATGGATCGATCGAGCGTGGGCGGGAGGCGTGATGGCGGTTCGGAGAGAGGAACTCGAAGGCGGGCGGGGCGGGCGGATCTACCGGTTCCCGGTGGCCGCCGTGCGGCGGAACGCCCGCAGGGAAAGGATGCTGGCCCGCCGGCGTCGTGCGGGCGTGGCCGCGACCCTGTCGGCGGTGGTCGTGATGTCACTGCTCGGCGGCGGGACGTCGGTCGCGTCCCGCCCCGGCGCGCCCCGTGCGGTGACCCTCGAGGCGGGCGAGACCCTATGGGAGGTCGCCGGCCGATACGCTCCCGAGGGCATCGACCGGCGCGCCTACGTCCACGCGTTGATCGAGTTGAACGGGCTCGCGGGCATGCCGCGCGCCGGCCAGCGCATCCGTCTCCCTCGCTGACCGCGTCCGCTCCGAGCGGGCCGATTTTCGACCGAGAAGTTTCCCGGATTCGGTTGACTCTCCGTTCACAGAGGCGTAATTTCGTCTTTGTGATTCACACCACATGTTGTGGTGGCCGCCCTCGTACCCCCCAGATGATGTGGTGCGGCGGTCGGGCCCGCGCATCGGGGTGTGGGAGGATGGGACGACCATGAGGAGGGATCTGCGCGTGGGTGCTCCAGTAGCCGGGCAAGAGACCGAGCTTCGAATCCGCCGGATGTTCACCACCGACGGCGTCCATCCTTACGACGAGATCGAGTGGGACGTTCGCGACGCGGTCATCCAGAACTACCGCACCGGCGAGGTCGCGTTCGAGCAGAAGGGCGTCGAGGTCCCGAAGGCGTGGAGCCAGAACGCGACCAACATCGCGGCGCAGAAGTACTTCCGCGGCACCCTCGGCACCCCGCAGCGGGAGCGCTCGGTGAAGCAGATGATCGACCGGGTCGTCGGCCGCTACCACGAAGAGGGCATCGAGCGCGGCTACTTCGCCGACGCCGACGAGGCCGCCATCTTCAAAGACGAGCTCACCCACCTGCTCGTGACCCAGAAGGCGGCGTTCAACTCGCCCGTGTGGTTCAACGTCGGGTGGCGCCCGAAGGGCGAAGAGCAGGTATCCGCGTGCCAGCCTTATCACGCGCTCGTAGCCACCCCGAGTGGGCTCGTCCCGATAGGCAAGCTCGTCGAAGACGACGCCGTCGGGACCAAGGTGTTTTCGTCGGGGGGCCCCACGACGATCATCGCGACGAAGGCAAACGGTGTAAAGGAAGTCTTGCGGATCCACACCAAGGCCGGTTACACGCTCGACGTCACGCCCGATCACCTCGTATGGCGGCGCGCCGCCGAAGGCCGCGGCGAGTTCGTTACTGCCGGTGACCTGCGCCCCGGCGATGCCCTCGAGTGGCACCGCAGCTACGCGTACGGCGAAGCCGAGCTGAAGCCGGGCGACGTCGCCGAGGCGGCGCTCGCCGGGTGGCTGCAATCCGACGGCTTGCCGGGCGACACGCGCCTCGATGCAAAGCCTGACGAGGAGTTCGTCGAGCGCTGGGGGCTCGGCGCGCGCCCCGCCGATATGCGCGTGTCCGAGCGCCTGTTCACCGCGCCGCTGCCGGTCGTAGTCGCCTACCTGAAGAGCATCTTCGACGGGAAGGGATCCGTGTCGGGCGTCGATCGACCGGTCGTCGCCGTCGACATGATCTCGGAGGAGTTAATCCGCGGTATCCAGCGGCTCCTGCTCCGCTTCGGGATCTTTGCGAGGGTCTCCAAGAAGGAGGACGCCCGCGCCGACCGGCAGGGATGCTGGTCCGTGCGCATCCAGACGGCCGGTGACCGCGCCACTTTCGCCG